>Ga0156715_112_pt1 | contig 65507 bp, 57 predicted proteins | sample RifOxyD1_FD_112044 | JGI IMG/M metagenome (GOLD analysis project Ga0156715, IMG submission 112044) | Candidatus Vogelbacteria bacterium RIFOXYD1_FULL_51_18
TTTGTATTCTTTTTTTGGTTCATAGATTTCGATTCTACCACACAAGCCCCCGTTGTAACAGGAGCCTGTGTGTGTCCAACCTCCGATGTTGGACAATCTCGTAATGTTGCTTATTTAATATCACAAGAACTCCTGTTGGAACAGTGGTTTGTGTATTATAACGATTCGAGTGTTTTGAGATACTTCTCCCGAGAGATTCCGAGTACTTTCAAGTTATTGAGGATAATAAAAACGGGGAGCGAAGTATCGCGTGGTATGATAATTGGGCGCTTTAGACCTTTTCTCCAATACACGCGATGGTCACCTTTTTCTCTTTTGAACTCGCACCCCATGTTGAAAAGAAATTTTTCAAAATCCTTCCAGTGAATTGACTGGATCCGAGGCATGTGAGGTTACACAAAAATTGGAATGCGGAAGTCTACAGATTTGCTGGAAATCACGCGAGGCGGGATCCACTTCCTCTGTTCTTTTTTCCATCCTAATTCAGTAAGTACGTCATTGATCGTCCCTTCGATTGCAACTTCCTCAAAAAATAGGCTTACCAATTCTTGAAATTTCACCTTCACGTCCATTTCAGACTTCCCAGAAGTTGCAATGTCAAGTGCGGGCGTATAGGCCACAAAGCGCTTCCCATGTTTGGTGACAAGAACAGACAGTTTTAACGATAGACTCTTGAGCGCCATAGCAACTTAATACTAACAAAGGTGAGTGATTTTGACAATCTCACGTAGAGAGATCTACTAGACACCGAGTGTTTAGTTTTTAATAGTCCATCCCGCCACCACCCCCATGACCATGATCCGACTCCTCTTTCTTGGGAATGTCGGTAATCGCCGCGCCGATGGTGAGGTAGTTTGAGGCAACCGAGACGGCGTTTCTGAACGCAGTCTTAGTCACCTTGAGTGGGTCAATGATGCCCGCCTTTTTGAGGTCTTCAAGTAAATTAGTCTTAGCATTAAAGCCAAGCCAAACGCGCTCCGCCTTCCCCTTCACCGCGGCTTTCTTCTCCGAGAGCTCCTTCATCCATTTTTTTGGGTCCTCGCCGCTGTTCTCCACAATAGCGGCAATCGGCGACTCTGCGGCGCGGCGCAGTATCACCCGCGCGTAGGCGTTGATGGTATCAACGCTCTTCCCCTCGTCAATGCCGAGCACTACGTTAAAAAGCGCAATGCCGCCGCCCGGAATAATCCCCTCTTCCATCGCGGCGCGCGTCGCGGCAACAGCATCTTCCACACGCTGTTTGAGCTCCTTTTGCGCGGACTCGGTCGGCGCGCCAACTTTAATCACCCCGACACCCCCCGAGAGCTTGCCGAGGCGCTCCTGCAGTTTCTCCTTGTCATAGTTTGATTCCGTATTCTCAATCTGCTTTCTGATGGCAATCACACGCTCTTCCACGTCCGCCTTTTTCCCTTTGCCGCCCACGATCGTCGTCGCGTCTTTACTCGCAATCACCCTGCGCGCACGGCCGAGCATGGCAAGTTCAATGCTCTCCAGCTTAAGCCCAACATCCTCTGAAATCACCTTTGCCCCCGTAAGCACGGCAATGTCCGCGAGCATTTCCTTTTTGCGGTCGCCGAAGGCGGGCGCCTTCACCGCAAGCGCGTTAAATGTCCCGCGCAGTTTGTTGACGAGGAGCGTGGTGAGCGCCTCGCCGTCCATGTCGTCGGCAATAATCACAAGGTCCTTCTTCCCCTTCTGCGCAAGCGACTCAAGCAGAGGCAAAATCTCTTTTACTGAAGAAATTTTTTTGTCAGTCACGAGGATGAAAGGGTCCTCGTACTCCGCCTCCATGCGGTCTGGATTGGTGATCATGTAGGGGGAGACGTAGCCCTTGTCAAACTGCATGCCCTCCACAAGCTCGGAAGAGTTGAGGCCGGTGTTGGAATCCTCAATGGTCACCACCCCATCCTTGCCCACCTTCTTAATCACGTCTGCAATAAGTTTACCGAGGTCGGCATCTTTAGAGGCAAGCGTTGCCACTTCTTCAATTTTTTTGGTGTCGTCAATAGACTCGCTCTGGTCCTCAAGCGCGGCAATGATGCTCTCGCTCTCGCGCATGAGCTCGTCGGCAAGATGGATAACGTTAAAGCCCTTTTCGGCGACGGCCTTCTCTCCTCCATCAATAATCGCCTGTGCGAGCACCACCGACGTCGTCGTCCCGTCACCCACATTGTCATTGGTCTTGTCGGCCGCCTGCTTGATAAGGTCGGCGCCCACGTTCTCGAACTTGTCTTCAAACTCTATTGCCTTGGCAACCGTCACGCCGTCCAAGGTAACCTGCGGCGCGCCGTAGCCTTTGTCTATCACCACCGCGCGGCCGCGGGGCCCGAGCGTCATCTTGACTGCCTCGGCAAGCGTATCAATCCCTTTTTTGAGGGACTTGCGCGCGTTATTGTTGAACAAAATTTGCTTCGCCATAATGTTTTAAGGAGTCGTATGCGATTTTTGAGACGCGTCGGAGCCCTTTAGGGTAAAGCGCGAAAAAATCGCATACGACGACTGCATTAATCCTCAATGATTGCTAAAATGTTCGACTCGCTGACAATTAGGTACTCCTTACCGTCAATCTTTATCTCATCGGGCCCGTACTTTGAAAAAATAATCCGGTCGCCTTTCTTGACCTTGAGCGGAACTAGCGCTCCTTCATTGTTCACTTTCCCCTCCCCGCAGGCCACCACTCGTCCCTCTTCAGGACGTTCCTTATTGACGGTATCGGGGATAATAATGCCGCTCTTGGTCTTGCCGTGCTTGTCTTCTTCCGAGACCGGCTCAACAAGAACACGGTCTCCGAGTGGCTTGATGCGTATTTTTTGAGCCATATTTATACTATGTTAAAATAATAAAATCCTATGCGCACACGTATTATAAGGATACGCGATTGACTGTCAACTCTCCCCGTGCTACTCTAGACGCACATGCAAGGACTAGCCTCCGTACTTCCCTGGGTGCAAGTCGCGCTCTCTGTGCTCCTCGTCGCCGCCATTCTCGTACAGCAGAACGAAGCGGGTTTAGGCGCCGCATTTGGCGGCGGCGACGGAGGCGGGCCTAACTTTCGCAAACGGGGTATTGAGAAAGTTATGTTTATTGCTACAATAGTTATTGCCATTCTTTTTGCCCTCTCCGCACTTGCGCCGGAGCTCTTGCGACTGGTGAGCCGCTAGGAGGGTCCACTCTCTAGAATCGTGAACCAACAGGATACAGAAGCCTCGCGGCGCGTGTTGCCGACCACGGCTGAAATATCTGCGGTCAACCAATCATTTGGCTTCTATGGCCGTATCATTCTTTTTGCGCTCGCGGTAATCTCCATTGTTGCCGTGCTCGGCGGATCGTGGAAGCTCAACCAGTACGCGCTCGTCGAGGTACCCAAGAAGGGCGGCATCCTTACGGAAGGAGTCATCGGCACTCCCCGCTTCATCAATCCCGTCCTTGCCACATCTGACGCGGACCGCGATCTCACCGCACTCATCTACTCGGGACTTATGCGCATAAGTAACGATGGGAGTCTGGAGCCCGACCTTGCCGAGAAGTACACGGTGAGCCCTGACGGGAGGCGCTACACCTTTACCCTCAAAAAGGATTCACTCTGGCACGATGGCAAGCCGGTCACGGCGGACGACGTTGTTTTTACCGTGCAGAAAGTCCTTGACCAGGAGCTCAAAAGCCCCCGGCGAGCGAACTGGGAAGGAGTCAGTGTACGGAAGGACGGCTCTTTTACCGTTGAATTCACTTTGCAGAGAGCATATGCCGCATTTCTTGAAAACACGACGCTTGGTATATTGCCTAAGCACCGTTGGAGCGGAATGAATGCGGAGCAATTTACCTTCAGCGAGTACAACGGGGAGCCCATCGGCTCCGGCCCCTACAAAATTGCTTCCATCAGTCGGGATGACAACGGCATCCCCCGTTCCTATGAACTTGCTCCTTTTAAGCGCGCCGGGGTCTATGATGCAAAAATTGCGCTTACCATCACTTTTTATGGCAAGAGTGAGGACATGCTCACGGCGTACGAGCAGGGCAACATTGAGAGCATGAGCGCCATCCCTCCGCCTGTTGCACGGATATTGAGCAAGCGAGACATCCCTGTCGTTCAAGCGCCGCTCCCTCGCGTTTTTGGCGTCTTCGTCAACCAGAGCCGGGCGCCCATCTTTACCCATGCAGAAGTACGCACGGCGCTCTCGCTTGCCGCTCCAAGAGAGCGGATTGTGCAGGAAGTGCTCTATGGGTACGGAGAGACAATTGACGGCCCCATACCTCCGGGGTCCTTCGGCTATATGAGCTCGCCCAACAGCACAAGCTCTCAAACTGAAAAGGCGCGAGAACTCCTTGAGAAAAATGGTTGGATGGAAGGTTCTGATGGCGTGCGCGCTAAAACAAACAAGAACGGAACAGAGACTCTTGAATTCACCTTAGATACTTCTAATGTGCCGGAGCTGAAGGCGGTCGCGGAACTACTCAAGGAGGAGTGGGGGCGTATCGGAGTCTCGGTGCGCACGCAATACTTTGAAGAGAGCGACCTCAAGAACCTGGTCATCCGCCCGCGCAAGTATGATGCGCTCCTCTTTGGAGAGGTTGTGGGGCGCAACCCTGACCTCTTCTCTTTTTGGCACTCGTCACAGCGTCTTGACCCGGGGCTCAACATTGCGCTCTACACCAATGCCGCCGCAGACAAATTCCTTGAAGAAGAGAGGATAGCACTGACGGAAAACGAGCGGCGCGCGAAGATTGAGAATTTCCAAATCATTATTCGAGACGAGACACCAGCTATCTTTCTCTACTCTCCGCAATTTATTTACGTGCTACCGCGGGGGCTCAAGGGAGTGAAGCTCCCGCCGATTACCACTCCATCAGAGCGCTTTGCGCGCATCTTTGAGTGGCATTACGAAACGGACCGCGTGTGGAAAATTTTTTCAAACTATTACAATTAGACTACATTCATGGATATACAAACAACGCCAAGGCGGAGGACGCAGCAACCGGGGAGGAGAACTTTCCAGCGGGGAGGTCGCAGGCCTGCGCGGCAGGGGACCGAGGGACATTCGGCACACAATCACAACGACCACGAGGATGTCCGCCGCGGCGAACGAGAACGCAAGCGCATGCCGATACCCAAGCTTGAACCGGGAGACATCCGCATCATCCCGCTCGGCGGGGTTGAGGAGGTCGGCAAGAATATGACCGCCATTGAGTACGGCGGCGAGATTGTGGTTGTGGACATTGGTGTGCAATTCCCTGATGAGCAGACACCGGGCGTTGATTACATTATCCCCGACACCTCCTACCTTGAAGAGCGCGCGTCTGCGGTCAAAGCAGTGCTCGTTACCCACGGACACCTTGACCACATCGGCGGCATCCCTTTTGTAATGGGCAAAATCGGGAACCCCCCCATCTACACCACACTCCTCACCGCGGTGATGATTAAAAAGCGGCAGGAAGAATTCCCCCACCTCGCCAAGCTCAACATTGAGGTCATCGCTCGCGGGGAAACCTTGCGCGTAGGAAAACATTTTTCCTTTAGATTCTTTGAGACCACGCACACTATCCCCGATACGGTGGGGATCATCATGGACACCCCGTATGGAAATATCGTCATGACCGGAGACATTAAGATTGACCATAAGAATGGCGTCCCCGAGCCACACGAGGTGGAGACGTTCTCCGCTATCGGTAAGGAAAAGAATCTGCTCCTCATCGCCGATTCCACCAACGTAGAGAAGCCCGGCTTCTCTTACTCCGAGCGTGACGTGCACATCAACCTGCATAAAATCATTTCCGAAGCAACCGGCCGGCTTATCGTCGGCACCTTTGCCTCGCTCTTGGAGCGCATCATCTTTATCATCAAGGACGCGGAGGAAATGGGGAAAAAAATCGTGATTGAGGGACGCTCCATGAAGACAAATGTGGAAATCGCCAGGGAACTGGGGCTCCTCTCCGTGCACCGCGGCACCATCATCCCCGCAGAGGAAATGCAGAACTACCCGGATAACAAAATCGTGGTGCTCGCGACCGGCGCGCAGGGCGACGAGTATGCGGCGCTCATGCGCATCTCCAACCGAGCCCACAAGACGGTCAAACTTAAAAAAGGAGATGTCACTCTCCTCTCCTCCTCGGTTATCCCGGGCAACGAGAAGGCGGTGCAGAAACTCAAAGATAACCTGGCACGGCAGGGGGCAAAAATTATCCACAACAACATTGCCGACGTGCACTCATCTGGCCACTCCTACGGCGGTGAGCTCCAATGGGTGCACGAGATGGTCAAGGCTCGCTTCTTCATGCCCGTGCACGGGTATCACCACATGCTCCGCGTGCATGCCGACATGGCCGAGCGTCTCGGCACTCCCGAGAAGAACATCATCGTGCCGGACAACGGGAGCGTGATTGAAATTGTGGAGGAAGGGAAGCGTATCATCAAACGCAAGGAGAACGCCTCGGCCGGCATCGTCATGGTGGACAGTCTTGGCACTGGCGACGTGAAGGATGTGGTTATTCGCGACCGGCAGATGCTCTCCGAGGAGGGCATCTTCATGATTGTTGCTATAATTAATCTCAAGACTGGGAAGGTGCGCAAGTCTCCCGACATCATCTCACGCGGTTTTGTGTATTTGAAAGAGTCGCAGGACCTCCTGCATCGGGTTCGCTTCCTGATAAAGAAGACGATTGAGACCGCAACGAGCAAACAGCACCCGATCAACTTTGACTACGTGCGCAACGAGGTGCGAGAGACGGTCGGCAAGCTCCTCTTCCAGGAAACGCACAAGCGCCCTATCATACTCCCGGTACTCATTGAAGTGTAATATGAGCGCCGCAAGGAATCGCCAAACCTTCCACATGATACATGTCGCGGGATTTTTCTTCGCCGCGAATATGGCGCTTGCGGCCTACGTGAGCTCCTCCTTCTTGGTTCCTTTGGTGGGCGCGCGCGCCATCGGAATCGTCTACGCGGCGGCGGCGCTTGCGGCGCTTCTCCTCATCAACAGCATGCCCCAGGCGATTGCAACGCTGGGAGCCCAGCGCGTCACCGCGCTCCTCGTGGTGGGGAGCTACGGGAGCCTGCTCACGCTTTATGGCTCGGGGACACCGGCGCTCTCGGTGCTCGCTTTTATTATTTACTACGCGCTCGGCATCAGCGTCATGTACTGTTTTGACGTCTATCTGGAAGAGCTTTCTGTAAATGAGCGGACGGGGAGGATACGCGGCTTTTATCTCACCGTCACCAACACCGCATGGCTGCTCTCCCCTTACCTTGCGGGGGTACTTGCCGCCTACTCCATCAATCTGGTGTACCTTCTTGCGGCAGTCGCCGTCTCGCCCGCAGTGCTCATCGCGCTTCCAGGGCTTTCGCGCGCGCCCGACATTAGAGTGCCTGCCCGACAGCAAGGCGGACGCGCCTTTTCGGTGCCGCGCGCGCTCATGACGCTCGTGCGTGGGAGGAAGAGCAGATACAAAAACATCTACAACGCGCTCGTGCTTGACCTCATGCTCAACATTTTTTACGCAACGACGGTTGTCTTCATACCTCTCTACCTGCTTGCGCTGGGCTTCGGATGGGCACAGTTGGGGCTCATATTTACCGTCATGCTCACTCCCTTTGTTCTCTTCCAGTATGGACTCGGACGCCTTGCCGACCGCTATACGGGAGAACAGGAATTTATGGTGGCAGGAATTCTTATCATGGCGGCTTCGGCCTTCCTCATGTGGTGGAGCGTTTCGCAGAATCTCTACGTGTGGATGGGGATACTCTTTCTCTCCCGTATTGGAGCCTGCTTTTTGGAAGTGATGAAGGAGAGCTACCTCTTCAAACACCTAGACAGCGGCGATATCGCCATTATTGCGCTCTCCAGGAACGCCATGCCGCTCTCCTATGTTCTTGCGCCGGCAGCGGCGAGCATGCTGCTCATCACGCTCCCCCTCCCCGCGCTCTTCCTCATCCTCGGCGCCGTGCTCCTCATGGGCCTCCCCTTTGCTCTCTCGCTCACAGATACGAGGTAATTAAAAATGTACAAATCAATCCGCTGATTGGCAAAGAAAATGACAATGCAAAGTGCAAAATTGTGTATTTTGCGCTTCAACACGCGCATTCACTTTACTTGTAATTTATTATTTTCTGCTAAATTTCATTAAGAACCTTGAGATTTTGACTTATTGGAGGACTTGTCTATGACCGAAAATATGAAAAAGGGCGTTGATTACGTCGGGGTGTGTTGTCTATTTTTGCCATGATGGAAAAGGCAATTTCATTATGGCGAAGCGTAACAACAACACTCGCGATGAACATGGATGCTGGGACATTGGCGGTGGCGGTCTTGAATTTGGAGATACGATAAAAGACACTATCCGTAAAGAAATTCAAGAGGAATACTCTACCAATGTTCTTAATTTTGAATTCCTCGGGTATCGCGATGTGCACCGAGAGCATCAAGGCAGCCCGACACATTGGATTGCGCTTGATTTTAAAGTGCGCATTGACCCAACGAAAATTAAGAACGGCGAGCCTCACAAATTTGAGGAAGTGAAATTATTCACTCTCAATACCATTCCCGACAACGTACACTCACAGTTTCCAAATTTCTTGAGTCTCTACCGCAAGAGGATTGAGGCTCATTAATTCTTTCCGCTATGTTCTCTTGAACCTCTAGCGGATATTTTTTCTTTGCTCGTGCGGAGTGCTGAAAAATTTTTGTCCAACCTCCGATGTTGGACATTTCAAGATTTTTTTATCACCTTTGCCAATCTGCAGTACTCGCAGTCGGGGTCGGAGCAGGTTTGGTCCCAGAACGAGAGCGAGGCGATGGCGCGGAGCACTTCCTGCATCGTGCGCGTGAGCAAACTCACATCCTCGGGCGTAACGCTAAAGCGCTCCGTGCGGTAGCGACCCTTCTCATCCGGCTCTACAAAAGCAATCTCCCCTTCCCGCATTTTAAATGTCCCCTGCTCATCCAAGAGAAGCTTGTAAAACACCAGCTGGCGCCAGTAATTGCCGTCAGCGCGCTTTGTTTTACCTACTATTTCATTCCGTGATTTGTGCGCGCCGGTTTTGTAGTCGCTTACAAGTACGCCGTCACTTACAAACGTTATGCGGTCAAGTATGCCGTTTAAGCGCACAACATGACTCTCGCCTTCAAGCGGGAAGGGTACTCCGTGTATCGCGTACTCGATGCGGATATCCTTGGGCAGTCCCGCCCGATGCTGTGCAATGTAACCGGAGAGAGAACGCTTGCCCTTCCCCAAGGCCTCCTCTCGCTCCAGCGGTGAGAGCGGCGCCCGCGCAATGTTTTCTTCAAAAATGCGGATAATGCGCGCGGCGCTCACTCGCTCCCCTCTTGAGCCGCGATCATAGAGCTCCTTGAGCGCTGCGTGCATCGCAGAGCCGTAGATGAGATGTTTGCTCTTTGCCTCGGGGATGCGCAAGAGATTAACAAAGAAGTATTTCCATGGGCATGCGAGATAGTTATTGAGGTGCGTGACCGAGAAGCCGCGCTCAAAAAAGAGCGCCTTCAAGTACTCGGCGTCCGGGACAGGGCGCGGCGCCGCGATCTGGTACGAGACAGAGGTAAGCGCCTGTGGAACTTTCTTCTCTGGTATGCTGGCAAGTTTGACAAGGCGTGAGTCAATTTCAGAAATAAACTGCGAGGGGAGCAGGGTTCCCCCGTTATCGTCAGAGACACTGTAGCTCACCGTTACTCGGCGCCGAGAGCGCGTGAGCGCGACATAGAAGAGCCGTCGCTCGTCATCCACTCCGATCTCCTCGCGTAAGGCACTGCCGCGCATGGGCAGGTCAAAGCGCTCACGTACCCGGCGCCCTCCAAAATGCCCATGGAAGGCCCGCACAATAAACACGTAGTCAAACTCAAGCCCTTTGGAGCCGTGTGCGGTCATGAGTCGTACTCCCCCTCTTCCCTCTGCACGCTCCGGGATAGAGAGTCCGTGCGTCTCTAAAGCACTCAAGTAATCAAGAAAATCCGCAAGTTTGTGATCGGGATGCCGCGCGCTATAGCGCTTGACTTCAGCGAAAAAATCTCCAAGTTTTTGAATGGTTCCCGTAGGATCATCTCCGGCAATTACCTCCTCGCGGTAGCCGCTCTCGTTTACCAGAAAGTCTATTGACGCAGGCAGCATTCTCGTGAGTGACACGGCATTGAGATGCGAGAGCCTCCGCGAGAAGGCGCACGCCGGGGGCTCGGTGGCGCGCGCAAGCACGAGGTATAGCGACATATGTGTCTCTGCGGCGCGCGCGAGGAGCATGTAGCGCAGATGCGCAGGTATTCCGGTAAGCGGGAGGCATAGGAGCTCGGCAAGCTTTCTGTCATCGTCCATATGGACGGCTCCGCGCATGAGGATGAGAAGCTCGGCAAGCGCAGGAGTTTTCAGTACATCAGTCTCCGAGCCAATAACGCTGGGAATCCCCCGTGCGGCAAGCGCTGCGGCAAAGGGCGGCATATCGCTGTTCTCACGGTAGAGCATCGCAATATCTCCCGGGTTCGTGCCTTTTCCAATAAGTTTTTCTACCTCTGAAGCAACATAGTCCGGTTCATCGCCGCTTCTCGGGACCGGTGCAAGGATGACCGACTCCTTCTGCCTGCGCTGCTTCTGCGCCTTGAGGCGCACATGGCTCAAGCGCTCCTTGGCGGAGAGGGCAAGCGAGTGCGCGGCGTCAAGAATGTTTTGTGTGGAGCGATAGTTCTCTGAAAGTTCAATGATTTTTGCGTTGGGGAAACGCGCGGTGAAGTAGAGAAAGTTGTGAAGCGAAGCTCCCTGGAACTGGTAGATTGCCTGCTTCTCATCGCCGACGATAAAGAGGTTGGGTTCATCGTGGAAGCTCCCGAGAAGCTCCAGTATTGTATTCTGCGCCTGGTTCGCATCTTGGTGCTCGTCCGCCAAGATGTACTGGTACTCCTCCTCCAAAGTGAGGAGGAGCTCGCGTTCAGCCACGAGCACGCGCACCAGCTCCATAATCATGTCTCCATAATCATAGAGTCGCTCGCGCTTAAGCGCCTCTTCATAGGCGCGGTAGACCAGCGCGAGCTCTCGGTTGCGCTCATATTTTTTCGGATTCGCCGCGCGGTCTACTGTGCGCAGGAGTGCGGCAAAGGCGGAGGGAGACATATTCTCGCGCTTGAGCGTCTCTATCGCCTTGACGACGGAGCTTACGTAGTACAAGGGATTGCCAAATGGTTTGATGGCCTTCAGGCGCCGCGCGAGCACCGCGCGCTCCACCAGGCGCAGTGAATCAATGCGGTCCGCCGTGTGCGAGCCAATAATGCGCGGAAAGTATTCGGGGAAGCGCTGGATAACAGCGTTGGCAAATCCGTGGAAGGTGTAAATGTTTACGCGGTAGGCGGCGCTCCCGATGATCTCTGCAAGCCGCGCGCGCATTGCCGCAACTCCTGAGTTGGTAAAGGTAAGCGCGAGTATTCCTTCCGGCCCCACGTCAGTGCGTTTTAAAATATTGGCAATTCGCAGAGTAAGCACCTGCGTTTTGCCTGTTCCCGGGCCGGCAATGACGATGACTGGCCCCTCAATAGCGTCCACCGCTTCGCGCTGGCGCGGATTGAGCGCCCGATAGAGAGTCTCAAATGTGCTTTTCTCTGAACGCATAGCGGTGTAGAATGGCTCCATGATACAGGAACGCATTAAAAATGAAACGAAGTCGGCTCTGCGGGAGAAGAACCAACCGAAGTTGAATGCCCTGCGCTCGCTCCTCGCGGCTTTTATCAATGAGCTCGTCGCCGAGAAAAAAACGCCGGACTCCCCCGTCTCCGACGAACTAGCGCTGCGTGTTATTAAGCGCGCGATCAAAACTCGCAAGGATTCAATCGCGCAGTTTGTAGCCGGTGGACGGCAGGACCTTGTGGAGAGTGAGGAGGCGGAGCTTGCCTATATAGAGAGCTTTGCGCCGGCCGGCGTTCCAGCGGAAGAGATAAAAAAAGCAGTCGAGGCAAAAAAGACGGAGCTTGGTATTAGCGACAAAGGCAAGGCGGGTATCCTTGTCGGTGCAGTCATGAAGGAACTCCGCGGCCGCGCAGATGGCAATGACGTGAAGCGTATCGTTGACTCGCTTTTTAACTGACTGGAGTCAGACTTCAGTCAACAAAAAATCCGTCTGCGACGGCGGACGGATTTTTTGTTTGTTGGAGTCCTCTACCGTATCAGCGGTGTCTGATTGGATGGCGTATCGTCGTCAGACTCGCTATCCATGTAGTGGAAGATGAGCCGGATGGCAATCGCAATCGCAAGGATAATCAGGAGCAGGATAATGAGGCCGAAGCAGGGACTCCCCGTGCCGAGGTCAAAGATGTCTCCCAGCGCGGCAAGCACGTTCGGCTTGGTGACAGTAAGATTATCAAGTGAGGATGCGGTCGTTGAGGCGGCCAGGAGCCGCTGATACTCATCAACAGTGATGCAGATTTTTTCAGGAGCTTTCGGTTGAGGAGCCGCGGCTTTGGGCTTGGCAACGGAGGCAATCTGCTTGGGGGCTGTTCTCACCACCGGACGAGGAGCAATTCCCGCACTTGCGCCGGTAACAATAATCTTCAGAGTTCCCTTTGCTTCAGGTTCATTGGAGCGTGCGTTAGGGATGCGGGCAACAACGGGAATTTCATAGGTCCCCGGGCGCGCATTCGCAAGAGTAATGAGCGGGACATTCATGACTCCCACATCTCCGTTCGGCCGATTGCCAATACGCCAGAGGCGCGGGTAAGTGATGGCACTGCCGGTTTGGCTCACAAAGTCATCGCCTGCGATAATCCACGCCGTTGAAGTTGAGATGACTGCATTCTTGCCCTCGTAGATGAACTGGCTGGGGAGCGTCATGGTGAGATCAACGTCATTTGCTGTGGCAGTGCCAATATTGCGCACCACAAGCGAGGCATTGACCTTCGCGCCAGCACGTACCTGCGGTACTGCACCGTTTTGCGCGACAGAGAGTTTGGCGTACATCGGCGTACCGCCACCTCCTCCGCCACCTCCTCCGCCACCACCATTGTCACCGTTGCCCTCATCTTTGAGTTTACAGCCACTAATACAGTTGGGGCCACCATCACATCGCTCATCGGGTTGATTCACAACTCCATCGCCACAGAAAGGGCCAGATTTACAGCCGTCAGTGCATCCTTCACCACCATCGCAGTCTTCATTTGGCTGATTTACCACACCATCGCCACAAAAGCCCTCTCCGGCCCAAGCAAAGCGGGGAGCAGAATTTGCCCCAACGAGTGCGACACTCACAGCAATGAGCGCCAAGGCAATGAGCGAACTTACGAATATCTGTTTATACATACTAATTTGCTTACTATATTAAACTACCCCCGTAGACCTTCCGACCCTACTAATAAATAACTAAAACGTCAAGCCCTATCAGGGTTTTTTAACTATAGCATGTTTGTATAATAAAGTCAATCACAGGACGCTTGCCAAAGCAATATGCTTATGATATAATACAATAACGCTGCAAAAGCGGCGGAAGGTGGTTCTTTGACACAAAGTTGCTCGGCGACTTACGATAAAAGAGTATAGAGGAGGAGAAAAAATGAGAAAGGTAGTAGTAGTCTTGTTGTCGCTTGCAGCGCATGCTGCAAGCGCACTTCCCAACTTGCAGGTAATAGAGGCGAAGCACTTTGCCTCTGGATGCCTCAATGTGGAACAAGCGTATCACGGGAGTGGTACGGTCAAAAACGGCGGCGATGTTGCCGCCCAGAACTTCAAGGTTCTCATCATCATGTATGGTGAGGACAGCTTCTTCAAAAGGGAAAGGGTCACTGACGATGACCTCCTCGCGATGTATTACGAGAAGAGTGACGACCCGCGAATCAGGGACAGTATGTTTCTGAAAGAAGTCGCCTCTCTTGTTCCTGGAGAGACCAGAACATTTGAGGTTGACCGCACCTTGCCTGCTGATGCTCCATGCCAAAGGTATGGGCTCCGTGTTATTGCAGACGTGGATAATGCGGTAGCTGAGAGCTCGGAAGAGGATAATGCTAAGAATGGCATCCCCTACTTCCCTTGCAAGTGTCCGGAGGCTGCTCCGTCATCAACACCGACGGCAGCGCTGACGCCAACGATCACTTCAACCCCGACAGTAACAGGGACGGCGATTGCTTCTCCAACACACTCTCCCACGATTACGGAGACCGCGACGGTGACCAACACCGGCGCACCGACGGCAACAGCAACGCTCTCTCCCACAGCAACAGCATCGGCAACCGTGACCAACACGGGAGCTCCGACAGCTACACAGACAGGGACGGCGACTCTGTCACCTACCGCAACGTCTACGTCAACAGTGACTGCAAGCGCAACAGTGACCAACACTGGAGTACCCACAGCCACGCAGACGGGAACTGCTACAGCATCAGCGACAAACACTGCTTCTCCTACCGCCAGTCCTAGTGCGACGGTGACCAACACCGGCGCGCCGACGGTAACAGTTACGCCGATGGGCAAACCGAACGTCACTGTCTGGTTTGAGTTACTGGATGGCGACTTGTCGCCACTTCCAGAAGGCTCGTGCCTTGAGGACCTACACATCCATGCGCTTCTGGTCCATGTTTCTAACATTGGATCAGTCGCCGTAGAAGATGTGGCTCTTAAGATTACGAGCGTTCAGGAGAAGGATGTCCAGGTTTTTGCTAATTTGTTTGGCAAAGATCACGAAACTGTCTTAGAGGGTCCGCTCGCTCCAAATCAAGAGAAGGTGTGGACGATCAGAAATGATCCGTTCCACCCGATCTGTGCGATGAGATACGGAGCAACAGTCATTGTTGACCCGGACGATCTAATTGACGAGGAGAACGAGAATGACAATCAGGCAGGGCGCTTTCTTTTAGAAGGTTGCTGCCCGGTTGAGACGCCCACCCCCACTGTCTCTCCCACCATCACTGCCACGGCAAGCCCCACTCATACAGAAACGGATGAGCCAACGGTTACCATGTCGCCGACAGCGACTTGGACGAGCACACCGACTCCTACCAAAACCGGCGCTCTTGAGCCCACGGCAACGTGGACGACTGTGTCGCCAACGGCAACGGTAACTCCAACGGAGACGCGAGGGTTCTGCGACCGAGGATTCTACTTGCTAGACATCTTCGGACAACTGCATCGTGCGGGTAGTCCTCCTGTCATCACAGGGAGCATCACGCTCCCCGGCGGCAACGCTATGGGTGCGGAGAAAGTCCGCACGGACGAGGACATTGCCGTCTTGGACGGCATGGGAGTAGTCACCTTTGTCTCGCATCCGGAGAACACTCCGATGCAAGACTTTCTCTTCCAGCCAAGTCCTGCCTTCCCCCTCGGACGCGCGGTTGACCTTGCAGTCACACCGAGCGGCGAGGGCTTCTGGGTGTTGACGGACTTCGGCGGCATCTACCGCGCAGGCACGGCTAAGGTAACAGGGCAAGGTGCTCTGGTACCGCATACCGACGAGCTCCCTCTTGGCTACGACATCATGTTCGGGCCTATGAGGAGGCCCGGCTTCCCCAATCCGGGAGGAGCCTCTCTGCGAGCAGTTTCGCTCGGAGTGATTAACCCTGACGGGGATGATCAAGCCAATGGCTACATCATCCTTGATAGCCAAGGAGGGCGCTTCCTCCTCAATGGAGATGGGAGCACTGTTGCTCCGGGGACCTATGCAAATCGTCCTCCTGACGATCCGCTGAAGTTACTGGACTCACCCACGCGTCTGGAACCGCCGGACGCGTACATCTGGCCCTTCTTCGCAGGCATGGATATTGCTCGCGATCTGGAGCTACACCCGTCTCAAAAAGGCCTCGTGGTCTTTGACGGATGGGGTGGCATTCATCCGGTGCCAGTTGATAGGGTCAGCAATCCTGTGTTCTACACACGAAATGACGACCCGAACGACCCTGGCAACTTAATTACGACTGTGGGTATGCCTTACATTGTGGAAGGGTTTGACAATCCGGAAACTCCACAAGATGAAGGGAACGAGAACATCTACGGGGTTGATGCCGAGTCAATCTTCACGGGTTTTAACTTCTCACCGGGTTGCCAACAAGGGTTCTACACCCTTGACGAGTTCGGGGGTGTGGCCGTCTTCGGAGGAGTGCGGAGAACATCAGATAACATCGGTTCGCCATTCTCCTCACCCTACTTCTTCCCGTTTATGCACGGGAAGAAGCTCGTCATCTACTGATGACGAGACCGAGCAACATTACTGGTTCTTTCGCCCCCGATGCGCACCACGTGTCGGGGGTTTTTCTTTTTCAATACAATACTAATCGGATCATCATCCCCCCTCCGCGCCGGGCTGTAGACACGTCCGTATGCCTTGAGCCGGTAGGCAGTATCCCACCACTCGCGCTTTGGGAAGAGCTTCATCAGGTCGCGCTCTATTTTATTTGGGTCGCTCTCTTGGGTGAGACCGAATTTGCGCGCGAGACGGCGCACGTGGGTATCCACGGCAATCCCTTCCACTACTCCGTGCACATGCCCGAGCACTACGTTGGCGGTCTTTCTGCCCACACCGGGAATAGTGAGAAGTTCGGAAATCGTTTTGGGGAGCTTGCCTTCAAAGCGCTCTCCAAGCGCCTTGGCTGCGCCAATGATACTCCTTGCCTTGTTGCGGTAAAAGCCGGTTGAATGGATGTCCTGTTCAAGCTCCTCCTGTTTAGCCGACGCGAATGCGTTTAGGCCTCTGTATTTCTTAAAAAGCTTCGCGGTAACTTTGTTCACCTGCGCATCGGTGCACTGCGCAGAGAGAATCACGGCAACCAAAAGCTGCCAGGGAGTCTTGTAGTGCAGAGGCGTCTGCAGTTTTCCCGGGAAAAGTTTTTTCAACTCCCGAGAAATGATACGGGCTCGCCACGTAAAACTCGCGGACTCATCACGTGACAAGCGCATAGGTATTTTTTTTCTTGCTAATCAAACCGTCTTTCATCAGTGCAGAGAGGTTTTTCTCAATACGATCTTGCAGGAATGGGAGAGAGTGTGCGAGTGCGCTACTGCTCTCTGGGCCAGAGGTGAGCCTCCGCAGGAGCGCACCGCGCACTTCCCGTTCGGAGCCCTTGAAAGGTTTTTGATGGACATGGTGCGCGCTCCTCTGGGAGGGATTTGCGCCCTGCGTTTTTAAATATGCGCCGTAGTCCATAAGCGCCGCATACCAATTGCGCGCATCGCGGGGAGGCAGTGTTGCCTCAATGAGCGGCAAGAGCTCCGCATCGCCCACCTTCTCCCGCGTAGGGAAGAAGTGATGGAGGAAGACGCTCCTGATATTGGTCTCAATAAATACCTGCGGCTCGTTGCATGCAAAAGTGAGGACGGCGCGCGCGCTGTAGCGGCCGATGCCGGGAAGTTTCCCCAGCGCCGCCGGGTCATGTGGGACTTTCCCCTTATATTCACGAACGATTATTTTTGCCGCTTTGTGGAGATAGAGGGCGCGGCGATTGTAACCGAGACCCTGCCACATACGCAGAACATCGGCAAACGGCGCGGACGCCAATGTGGAAACGTGAGGGAAACGCTTGATAAACTCACGGTACTTCCCCACCACGCGCGAGACCTGCGTCTGTTGGAGCATCACTTCGGAAACAAGGATATGGTAGGGATCGCGCGTCCTGCGCCACGGGAAGCTCCGCTTATGAGCGCGGTAGTAGCGCCAGACAGTACATACAAATTTTTTCTTCCTTTCTTTTTCCTTTGCCTTCATGGCGCTATGATACAGGTTCGTCCCTGCAAGAGAAAGGCCCCGTCTTATGGATTGGATAAGAGCGGGGCCGGCAGATGTGTCGGGTAATTAGTCGTCCGTTACCGTGGGCTTAACACATGAGGAGGCTAAGGTAGGACCCGATGGCATCTGCGAGTTGAGTGTGCTCCGTTTACAGTATACTCCTCCCTTCTCCTTCCGCAAGGAGTCTCTTTAAAAAAATGGAAATATCTCAAAATCAGTGCTAGAGTATGAACGCAATTGCCGGGTCGTCTAATGGTAGGACACATGCCTCTGGAGCATGGTATTGGGGTTCGAGTCCCTGCCCGGCAGTTTGGAACAGAGTGGAAAACTGACGGGCAGGGACTCGAAAAGCTTTTGAGAATTTTTATGAGCCTTGCGAAAATAAAAAGTCAAAAAGGTATACTGTTCATGTCAATATTTATTCTCTAATTCGCGCGAATAAGAGAATAAGAAAGTTAACAATAGGTATGTTCCGCGATAGGAGAGATGCGGGGAGAAAGCTGGCGGAGAGACTCACCGAGTACCGCGGGGCTGACGCGGTGCTCCTCGCACTCCCCCGCGGCGGGGTAGTGCTCGGGGCAGAACTTGTCCGCTCCTTCAAACTCCCTCTGGATATCCTTTCCATACGCAAGGTAGGGCACCCCGATAATCCCGAGTACGCCCTCTGCGCCGTGGATGCGCGCGGTATGCAATTGTGCAATGAGGATGAACTCAAGAGCGTTGGCCGCGCCTGGTTCACAGAGGCGCTTGAGCGAGAGCGCAGAGAAGCACAGCGGCGCGAGGAGCTCTACCGCGGAGGCAGAGCCGCCGTGGAGCTCACCGGCAAAACGGCCATCATTGTTGACGACGGCATCGCCACCGGTCTCACGATGCGGCTTGCAGTGCGCTCTGCAAGAACGCAGGGCGCCGCGCGCGTGATAGCCGCTGTACCTGTTGCCTCGCGCGAAGCGTCAGAAGAGGTGCGGAGAGAGGCAGGTATGCTTATTGTGCTGGAGCCGCCGGAGCAGTTTTTAGGCGCTGTGGGTGCGCATTACAAGAATTTCGAACAGGTAGCCGACAGCGAGGTTATTGCGCTACTACGACAGTGATAGTATAGTGTCCGCATATTAGTTAAGTGTACGAATCATGAATAAAACGATTTGGATAGTTGTCGGAATTGTGATACTCATCGCTTTCGGCCTTTACTTTTATATGGCCGGCAGTGGCTCTCCCGCAGAGATCCCGGGTACAGTGGGGAGTACTCCCACGTCCCTTAACCAGCTTGCGGCGCTCGGCACGCCGCAGAAGTGCACGTTCGCGGACGGGGCGGCGGATGTTCGCTCTGAAGGTGTCGTCTATGTGAGCGGCGGCTCCGTGCGCGCGGACTTTGCGAGCGCCGAGGGCACAAACACGGCAACGCAAGGACACATGATACAGAGTGGCGGAGAGGTCTACACGTGGGTAGACGGCATGACGCAGGGCTACCGGATAGCAGCAAGCCAAGCAGGGAGCGCTACCGGCACAGCACAAGCGCTCAACCCCGACAAGAGCGTTGATTACCGTTGCGAGCCATGGTCTCCTGATGCTTCGGCATTTACTCCCCCGGCAAACATTTCATTCGTGAGCATGGCAGACATACAGAGCCAAATACGGATCCCCGTTGATGTTCCGCTCGGGCAATAAAATCATCCTTATAACGCTTATCTCTTTTTCTTCAAACTTTCCCGTGCCGTCGCCTTCATAAACGCCGTAAAGAGCGGGTGGGGTTTAAGCGGGGATGATTTAAATTCAGGATGAAATTGCGTCCCCATAAAGAATGGGTGTGTTTTTGCGGGAAGTTCAAAAATCTCCATGAGCACTCCATTCGGAGAGCGGCCGGAAAAAACTCCCCCGCCTGCTTCAATACGCTCCACGTAATCAGGGTTCACCTCGTAGCGGTGCCGGTGCCGCTCGCTGATAGAATCAGCGCCGTAGGCCGTGTGCGCAATCGTCCCCTCCAAGAGCTCTGCAGGATAGGCGCCAAGGCGCATCGTCGCGCCGTACTTGCCATTCCGAACATTTTCCTTCTGCTCGGGCATGATGTCTATGACCGGGTGTGCGGTGTTCCCGTCAATCTCGGTCGTGTGCGCGTGTGCAAATCCCAAACAATTTCGCGCAAATTCAACGATGGCAAGCTGCATGCCGTAGCAGAGGCCGAAGTAGGGAATGCCATTCTCGCGCGCATACTCAATCACCTTAATCTTCCCCTCCACCCCCCGCTCGCCAAATCCGCCGGGGACAAGGATGCCCGCGTAGCGAGAGAGTTCTTTGAGTTTCTTCTTTCCCTCGTTATGGCTGGACGAATCCTCTTCATATTCCGTGGAATCCAGCCAGCTGATGGAAACTTTTTTACCCTGCGCCGCACCTGCGTGCTTGAGTGATTCAATGACTGAAATGTACACATCCGAGAGCACGAAGTCCCCAGTCTTGAAATACTTCCCCACAATGGCAATGGGCATTTCCTCGCGCGCTTTCTGCAGACGAGCCACCATAGCGCGCCACTCATGCAAGTCGGTGCTCCTGGGCCGCAGGCGCAGACGCTTGAGGAGCCGGTCAGAGAGTTCATCCTTCTCAAAGTTGATGGGTATCTCGTAGATGCTCTCGATATCGGGGGCCGAGATGATGTCCTCGGCGGCAATGTTGCTTGAGACGGCAATTTTCTCTTTGCGCTTCTTGTCCAGTGGCCGGTCACTGCGCGCGATGATGATGTCCGGATGCACACCGTAGCTATTCATGGTACGCACCGCCTCCTGCGTCGGCTTGGTCTTCATCTCGCCAATCTTCCCCGGCACCGGCAAGTAGCTCACCAGCACAAAGAGCACATCCTCGGGATGTTTAAGCTTGAGAATGCGCGCCGCTTCAATAAACATGGCATTTTGGTACTCGCCCACCGTCCCGCCGATTTCCACAATCGTGATATCCGCGCCGGTTTTCTCCTGCGAACGCTTGAGGCGGCGGGTTATCTCCTCGCAAATGTAGGGCACCGGGTCAACGCATTTCCCCCCGTAGCCCAGCGCGCGTTCTTTGTCTATGACGTGCTTGTACACCATGCCACTGGTCATGTAGTTCTCCGGCGGGAGCGGCGTGTCCAAAAAGCGCTCATAGTTGCCCATATCCTGGTCGCACTCCAGACCTGAATCCAGCACAAAGACCTCCCCATGCTCAATAGGGTTCATCGTTCCCGCGTCAACATTGAGATAGGGGTCAATTTTAACGGGACTTACCGTGAAGCCCCGCGCTTGGAGAATTTTTGCGATTGACGATGTGGTGACCCCTTTTCCCACTCCAGACATCACTCCGCCTAAGACGAAGATGTACTTGTGTCGGCGGGCCGCACTCATACCTTAAGGTAGCGTGAGAGAGCAACAAAGCTTGAGACAATACCCAGCGCAATCCCGAGCCCCAAAAGCGAGAGGAAGAGCCGCCCAAAATCCGCCACGTAGTAGGCAAAGATGTTGAGGCCCCCAAAGGCGCTCTCTGTGCTCCGTCCGAGCCAGAAGGTTGCCGGGTACAGGAGCGCCGCCGCAAGGATGGCCGAGACGATGCCGTACATGGCTCCCTGCATCATAAAGGGGCCACGCACAAGGTTGTTCCCCGCGCCGACAAGCTTCATAACCGAGATTTCATCCCGCGCAGTGTAGAGAGCAAGCGAGATGGTGTTTACGGTAACCATAATGGACATGATGGCAAGTGTGAGCGCAATGGTGGCGCCCACTCGGCGCGTGTAAGAAAGAATAGTGTTCATACGCTCAATAACAATTTTGTTCTGGCGGTAGTTCACTTTCTCTATGATGTTCTCGCCGCCCGGCGAGAGCGCGGTGTCGCCTTCCAGAAACTTGCTCACGCTCTCGTACTGCGAGAGTTCTTTTGCTTTAATATTGAGGCTCGCACGCAGAGGGTTCCCACCCACCTCCTCAAGCGCGGCAAGCATCACCGCGTCGTCCTTGTGCCGCTCCCTGAAAGCCAAGAGCGCCTGCTCGCGCGTAACGTATTCAACGCGGTTCACTTCGGGGAGCGTCTCGAGGGATTTTTTGAGCGCCAGAATATCCGGCTCTTGCGCGTCTATGGTAAAGTAAAGGGTCACATCCACTTTCTCTTTGACCGTCTCAAGAAACGAAGAAAGAAAAACGTTTCCCACCATAAGAGCGCCAACCACGGAGAGCGTAATGAGCATGGCAAAGATTGCCGCAAGCGACACGGTGCCGTTGCGCCAAAAACCGATGAACCCCGACCGCATCATCCTCCGTGTGTATGACCAAATCATAGCTGTATTATAAAACGTATTTGCCGTGTTCGTCATCGCGGGTAATGCGACCGTTCTCCAGCGTAATCACGCGCTTTTTGAGCGAGTCAATAACTCCCTTGTTGTGTGTGGTGAGAATGACCGTTGTGCCGAGGTCATTGATTTTTTTGAGAATCTGCACAATCTCAAAGGTATTGAGCGGGTCAAGGTTGCCCGTCGGCTCATCGGCAATAATGAGGTCAGGCTGATTGACGATGGCGCGCGCAATAGCCACGCGCTGTTTCTCGCCGCCAGACATCTCGCGTGGGAAGCTCCAAATTTTCTGCTTAAGCCCCACAAGATCAAGCGCATGCGGCACATCCGCCTCAATCTCCGCATCACTGCGACCCGCCGCCTCCATGGCGAAAGAAATATTCTCAAAAGCGGTCTTGTCCGGTAGGAGCCGGAAGTCCTGGAAGATACAGCCGATGCGGCGGCGCAGATGTGGGAGCTCGCGGCGTGGGAGCTCGTGCACATTTACCTTGTCAAAGAGGACCTGTCCGTCGCTCGGCTCGTCCTCAACAAGTATCAGTTTGAGGAGAGTAGACTTCCCTGCCCCTGACTGGCCGACAATGGAAAGAAATTCACCATGTCCCACCTCAAAACTTACCTTTTCAAGGGCTTTGGAATTGTCCGAATAGATTTTTGTTACCTTGTCAAAAACAATCATAGTTTTTCTTCTGCCGCAATAAACTCGTCCAGCTCACCCTCCTTAAGCACTGCGTCCACATCATGGGTCTCCACCCCCGTCCGATGGTCTTTTACCATCTTGTATGGGTGGAGCACATAGGAGCGTATCTGATTACCCCATTCGGCTTCTGTCGTCTTGCTGATGTACATGTTCTCCACCTTCTTAATACGCTCGTCCTGCAGCCTCCGATAGAGTTTGCCTCGCAGGATAGTAAGAGCTCGCTCTTTATTTTGTGCCTGTGAACGTTCGCTCTCGCAGTGCGCCGAGAGCTTGGTAGGGACATGCAGCACGCGCACTGCCGTCTCGCGCTTGTTCACGTTCTGCCCGCCGGGGCCGGATGATTTGGTGTACTCCACCTCAATCTCATTCTCGGGGATTTCCACGTCTTCCACTTTGGTGAACTCCGGGATGATTTCCACCATCGTAAATGAGGTGTGGCGGAGCTTCTTGGCGTTAAAGGGCGAGATGCGCACCAGACGGTGCACGCCAGACTCGCGCTTGAGCGTGCCATAAGCACCGGCCCCTTTGATCTCTGCCGTAATGTTGCGGTAGCCGCCATGGTCATTCTCATTCTCGTGCAACACGCGCATGTTCCATCCTCGCTTCCCTGCAAAACGCTCGTACATGTGAAAGAGCAATGCGGCAAAATCTTCTGCATCGTCGCCGCCGGCGCCGGCAAAGATAGTGAGAACGGCATTCCCTCTGTCGTAGGGCTCCATATCGCGCAATTCCGCCTTAAGGCGGCTATGCTCCTTGAGCACTTCCTGGGCACGATTCTTATCCTCCCAAAAGTGTGGGCCGGCCATCTGTGCTTCCACATCGGAAATTTTCTCGGTAAGCGCCTCCCGCACATCTCTCTCTGCCATCCTTCGTATTATATACGAGTGAATCGCATCCGCAAAGCGCTTGAAATTGCCTCCATTGAGCCCTATACTGGTGGAGTTCCCTGCCGTTGTAGCTCAGTTGGTAGAGCACGCGCATGGTAAGCGCGAGGCCGGCAGTTCAATCCTGCCCAACGGCTTACTCTAGCCTCCAGTATCTAGAGTGCCACCTTAGCTCAGTTGGTAGAGCGGCGCATTCGTAACGCGCAGGTCCCCAGTTCAATCCTGGGAGGTGGCTCAAGTCTAAGCATCAGCGCACTGAGCGGTAGCCCCCGGGCACTCCACCCTTGGAGAGGACAACCTGCCAGAGCTGGTTGTGGCGAGCTCGGAAGCTGCCTGCACAGGAGAGGAGGTAGTAGCTCCACATGCGGTAGAAGCGCTCGCCATACTTCTCTTTAAGTTCTGGCCATGCGGATTTAAAATTGTGATACCAGACCATGAGTGTCTTATCGTAATCGGGTCCAAAGTTATGCCAATCCTCCATCACGAAGAGCCCTTCAAGAGCGCCCCCAATCTGCGCGACCGAGGGGATTTCTCCCCCGGGGAAGATGTAGCGGTCAATCCAGGGGTCAGTGTTGTACTGCGTGATAGTAGCGCCAATTGTGTGAAGGAGGAAGAGTCCTCCCTGCGAGAGCATGCGCGACACAGCATCAAAAAATGTCCGATAATTTTTTTGCCCCACATGCTCAAACATACCGATTGAAGCAATCGCATCAAAGCGCTCCCCTGCCTCTGCGAGCCCGCGGTAATCAGCGAGGCGCACCTCAACCGGATATCCGGCAAGCCTTGTGTGCGCGAGCTCTGCCTGCGCCTTTGAAACGGTAATGCCAAGCCCCGCCGTACCGTAGCGTTCCGCCGCAAACTTAAGCAAACTCCCCCACCCACAGCCAATATCTAAAAGACGCTGGCCTTTTTCTAGTTTGAGCTTGCGGCAGATGAGGTCTAATTTTTGCTCTTGCGCCTCGGCAAGGTTCTGGGCTTTCTCCCAATACGCGCAGGAGTAGACCATACGAGGGTCCAGCATGCGCTCAAAGAGATCATTGCCGAGGTCATAATGCGCGCGACCGATACTGAAAGCGCGCTGGAAGGACTGACGGTTCCTAAGGATCGACTTGAGTGCAAGGAGAATGAGCGATGGGCTCCAGGGGAGCTTCTCGTCAAGTTTTGCCGCGAGTACCTTAACGAAGAATTCATCCAAATGCTCGCAGTCCCACCAACCGTCCATGTAGGCCTCACCGAGTGCGAGAGAGCCTCCGCCGAGCGCCCGTGCAAAGAAGCGCTCATTGTAAACCGTAACATCCTGCGAACGAGAGCCTCCTATGGCCACATCCGCCTGTGCGAGCAGAGATTCAATTGTCGCTCGGGCTGACATCATTTTGCTCTGGTTCTGGGCGCGGCCGAAGGGAGTTGAACCCTCAATCTATCGCGTGACAGGCGATTGTGTTAACCGCTACACCACGGCCGCAACGGCATTATCCTAACAAAAATGAACTGAAAGATACAGGATGCAAGTGCAGTATTCTTGAATTAGTCCGAACGCATTTTTCCGGAAAATTCCCCCCGCGAATCCGCCAGCTGGCGGACGGAAAGGCGGCGGAGTCGCACCGCTGACAATTTCAAGTTTTTCTTTGGCGGCATTCAATCCAAAAATTTATGGAGTGAATACTTAAAGAATAAAGAATTTTTATGAAAATTTCAATGTTTTCAAATATAGAAAAAGTACGAGCCCCAAGCAGAATTGAATTCCACGAGGGGCTCGGATTGTTGCGACAACGACTAGAAATCGTCGCAAAAAAAGATGACCGCTACCGCTGGCCAGATCCAGATTCCGATTCCTGCGAGAAACAGGAACCAGTACTGAACCCAAAGGTATCCCCCAGAGGGACCCTCCAGTTCGCGGATGGTTCCACGAATGTCATCCAGCGCAACCTGGTAGGTCGTCTCGGTACGCGGAATATCCTTGACGGCCTCGAGTCGCGTGATGATCGAGGAGATGGAACCATTCAACTTCGCCAGGTCATTCGCGGGAGTTTTGAAGATCAGGGCGGTGTGACCACGAGTCATGCCATGACGCTCCATCCCCGACTTCAACTCCTTCATGTACTCCAACATGTCCGGCACGTCCGCAGCGACCTGTGCGCGATGGGCGACGGACTCCACGTCTCGGTTCAGTTGGTAGCCCTGATTGATCAGGAAAATACCAACCAAAACCGACACGACCAACGAAACTATCAACGAGGTTTTCATGCGGTTCTCCTTTCAAGGTACTGGTTGACTGAATCAAGCCACCATGACTTGATTTCATGCTATCCTACCATAACAGGAGTTCTGTGTCAAGGGCAACAAAAAAACACCATCTCTGGTGCTTCTCGTTTCTTAACTCTTTGGATTAAAAAATTTTCTTCCCCCAAAATGCGAAACCGCCAATTCGTTTTTACCCCCAAAATTGAATACGAATTAGTCGCCGAGTCCGCCGAAAAGGCGGATAAACTCCGCGAGGCGAACCCTTCAAACTTGCAATTTCCTACGTGGTGCCGGGGGTGAGAATCGAACTCACGACCTTGGGTTTATGAGTCCCACGCTCTAACCAACTGAGCTACCCCGGCAGCATATTATTTGATACTCTATTCTAAATTCTAACGCAAAAATCTCATTATCATCGACCCACTCCGCCAGCCGGCGGATACCCCGGCATACATATGACGTACAAATCATATAGTGCCACGGAACACTGAAAAAGGCCAACCTACCGACTGGAGAATTGGCCTTTTTCAGCTATGGTAGCGGGGGTTGGATTTGAACCAACGACCTTCAGGTTATGAGCCTGACGAGCTACCACTGCTCCACCCCGCAATATACGCGGGGCAAGCCCCGCAACAACCACAAGTGTAGCACAGGGTTATAGATAGTCAAATTCCTTAAAAACCCTTTCATAGAGGCCGACAATTCGGCGTGCTTCACGCTCGGAGAGCGGCAGGGCGCTCCCATCGTGCGCAATGCGGTTGCGCGCCTTATGCGCTTCCCATGCATCGTCCAAGCTTACAAAATCGCTCTTCTCAACCACCTTGAGTTTATCCCCCAAACTCGCACCGGGCAGATTCATGGTCCCCACAATTTCTCCAAGGATGCTATCTGCCTCAATAATCGCCATGCGCCAATCTGATTCGTTTGAGGAGCTTAACTTATCCTGGATGAACTGCCACCGAGCTTCATTGGGAGTGCGGTTGCTCTCCACGGCAACATGTTCCATCTCCGCTTCTTCTGCTAGGGAGCGTGCCATATTAAGCTCACGGATTTTAAACGCCACCCATATCAGTCCCGCCGCAAGGAGGCCGGAGATAATAATCGCAAACACTTTATACCAATGGATTGTCTCTGCGACAGCAGGGAGCCGTGCAAGGTCGCCGTCAATAAAGGCAAGAAAAAGCCCCCGCAAAAACTGCATGAGCTTGTAGATATAATAAAAAATTGCGTCAATCACCATCGATATCTTTCCCTATGCTAAAGAGCGCCGACTCACCGCAGTAGGGTGCAATGAGCTGGAAGCCAACAGGCAGGCCCGGCATGGTCTTCCCCGCAGGAATGGAGATGGCAGGGAGCTCGGCAATATTTGCCGGCACGGTAAAAATGTCTTCAAGATACATTTTGAGTGGGTCATCCGCCTTCTCGCCAATAGCAAACGCCGGCGAGGGCGTAGTGGGAATTGCAATGGCATCCACGGCGCGGAAGGATTCTTCAAACTCCCTGCGGATGACGGCGCGCACCTTGCACGCCTGCGCATAATAGGCGTCGTAGTAGCCGGCAGAGAGCACGTAGGTCCCAAGAATAATGCGCCGCTTTGCCTCGCGGCCGAATCCTGCGCCGCGAGTTTTAATATAATCCCCGTAAAGATCATCCCCGTCCACATGCAGCCCGTAGCGCACACCGTCAAAGCGCGCGAGATTTGTGGAGACTTCAGCCGGCATGATGATATAGTAAACGGCAAGCGAGTGTGTGATGGTGGGGAGTTCTATGTCACAGACCTTGTAGCCTTTGCCGCGAAGCGTCGTAAGTGTCTCTTCAAAACGCGCGAGTATTTTTGCATTCACTCCCTTTTCCAAGAAGCGCCGCGGGACACCAATTCGTTTTGCCCTTTTATTCTTTTTTTGGATTTGTGCGGGATCTAGTGTTGTTGAGTCCATCGGGTCGCGGCCGGCAATTGCCTCAAAGAGCAGTTCCGCGTCAGCAACTGTTTTTGCAAAGGGGCCAATCTGGTCCAGCGAGGAGGCCATCGCCATAAGCCCCGAGCGGGAGACTCTCCCATAGGATGGTTTGAGCCCCACCACGCCGCAGAAGGCGGCTGGCTGGCGGATTGAGCCGCCGGTGTCAGAGCCAAGCGCGGCAAGCGCCAGATTCCCCGCCACCGCTGCGGCAGAGCCGCCAGATGAGCCACCGGGAACGCGGCTTGTGTCATGGGGATTTTTTGTGGGTCCAAAAGCAGAATTCTCGGTTGAGCCGCCCATGGCAAATTCATCCATGTTGGTGCGTCCCAAGAGCACGGCTCCAGCCTCCTTTAACTTGCGGATAACCGTTGCATCATAGGGCGCGCGATATCCCTCAAGAATTTTTGACGCTGATGAAGCACGCCTCCCTTCAATCAAGATATTGTCCTTTACCGCGAGCGGGATGCCCGCGAGCGAGCCGAGCGCTTCACCCTTCGCTCTCCGCTCGTCAATACGAGAAGCTTGCTCTGCGCAATCATCAAAAACTTCAAGATATGCGTTCAAGCCAGCGTTTTCTCTCTCAATTCGGGAGAGGTAGCTTTCTGTAAGTTCACGCGCAGAGAATTCACCGTGAGAGAGTTTTCTGCTCGCGTCAGTAATGGTGAGAGTTTCTAAAGCGATTGTCATGCTACTTGGTGATAATTTTTTTTACTGAAATAGCGCCGCCTTTTGCGCGCGGAGCCATAGCAAGGAGCGCCTCGCTAAAAATTCCCGGTTCGTGAGCATCTCTGTCTTCACGCATTGTATTAGTACTTGCCCCGCCAATACTTGCAGGGCTCCCCCCATGGGGAACAGTAATCGCATCAGGCACAGTGACCGAACTTAGTTCAGAAACATAGGCAATGATAGAGCCAAGATCACGGGCAAGTGACTCTTTCTCCTGTACGGTGAGTTCTATGCGCGCAAGTCCTGCAAGGCGCTCTACATCCATGCCGTATATCCTATCACTTTTTAATCAGCTTCAAAAACTCCCCTTCAGAGAGGATGGTGATCCCGAGCGCTCGAGCGCGCGCAGCTTTTGAACCTGGAGCTTCTCCCGTAACAACGTAGCTGGTCTTCTGTGAGACGGACTCTGATACTTCGCCGCCGCGCTCGCGCACGAGACGCTTTGCCTCATCGCGGGTAATAGTGGGGAGTGTTCCGGTAAAGACGAATATTTTCGCCCCAAGCAGAGCGCTTGCGCGGTGGGGCGCTCCCTCCCGCACCGTGACCTGCGCGAGCAGTTCAGCAAGGAGTTTTTTGTGCGCGGACTCCTTGAACCAGGAAACGACTGAATCTGCAACGATGTCCCCTACTCCTTCCACCGCCCGCAAGTCCTCCGCGCTCGCGCGCGCGAGGCCCTCCAGTGTGCCGAAATGTTCTGCGAGGTCCTCGGCTGTCTCCTCGCCCACCTGCGGGATGGAGAGCCCAATGAGAAAGCGCGCGAGCGGGACCTCACGCCGCGCAGTGATGGCGGCAATGAGTTTCTGCACTTTCTTTTCTTTGAATGAGGGGAGGGCAAGCAGATCGCCTTCAGCGAGGGTAAAGATGTCGGGGAAGCGCGCTACGAGCCCGCGGTCAATCAAGAGGTCAATGATCTTGGGCCCGAGCCCGTCAATGTCAAAGGCGTGCTTGCCCGCAAAGTGCTGGAGCTTGCGGCGCTGGATCGCTCCTGAATTGCGGTCAACACAGCGGTGCGCGGCCTCGCCGGGGATGCGCTCTATGGCGCCGCACTCGGGAATTGATTTTGGGAACACAAATTTTTTCTCCTTCCCCGTGCGCAATTCAGTGAGCACCGTCACGATATCAGGAATAACATCGCCAGCTTTTTGCAGGATGACCGTGTCGCCCACGCGCACATCCAGTCGTGTGATCTCATCCTCGTTGTGCAGGGTCGCACGAGAGACGGTGGAGCCGTCCACCACAACCGGACGCATGATCGCAACCGGCGTAATAACGCCGGTTCTGCCCACCTGCAGGATGATGTTCTCCACCACCGTCGTCGCCTGCTCTGCGGGGAATTTGTAGGCGATGGCGAAGCGCGGCGCTTTGCCGGTAAAGCCGAGCCGCTCTTGCAGCTCGCGCTCGTTTACCTTCACCACTACGCCGTCAATACCGTAAGGTTCGCGCCGCGAGCGAGCGATCCATTTTTTATAGAACGCAAAAACCTCGTCAATGTCTTTGCAGCGCCCGTAGTGCTTGTTCACCTTAAAGCCGAGCGCCGAGAGAAGTGTGAGCTCTTCCTCTTGAGTTGTGGGCTGGGATTGGAATTCTGCAATGTCGTACATAAAGCTGTCTAGCTTGCGCTCGGCTACGATGCGCGAGTCTAGTTGGCGTATGGTGCCGGCCGCCACATTGCGCGGATTTGCGTAAGGCTCTTTCCCTTCTTTTTTTTGACGCTCGTTGAGTTTTTTAAACTCTCTTTTTGAAATCCACACCTCTCCCTCCACAATAATGTCCACGTCTTTTTCAAGCGTAAGCGGCACGGATTCTATTGTTCTAATGTTTGCCGTCACATCTTCCCCCACAACACCGTCTCCGCGCGTTGTGGCCGTAACGAGGATTCCCTTTTGATAGGTGAGCACGATCTTAAACCCGTCAATCTTCAGCTCGCAGACATACGAGCACCGCGTGCTATGCCCGTCCGAAGCCTTGTGCGGAGGAGGGCCGATCCCTTTCTCCACTCGCTCGTCAAAAGCGCGTAAATCTCTCTCGGTAAAAGCATCGTTAAAGGACCACTGCGGCACGCGGTGCATCACTTTTTCAAACTTTGCGAGCGACTCGCCGCCCACACGCTGTGTGGGCGAATCCGGCGTGATGAGCTCGGGATGCGCCGCCTCCAACTCCGCAAGCTCGCGCTTCAGCGAATCCAGCGCCGCATCGCTGATTTCAGCCCTGTCCAGCACATGGTAGAGGTACCGATGCCGATTGATGGTCTTCCGCAATTGTGCAACCCGCTCCCGAATCCTGGCATCCATATCCTACTCCTGCTTAATCATTTTAACAGCTCGGTAAAGACTGTTTGGGATCGCCGTTCTGGGACTGGTGATGTTACAGATGTTTGAACCATATGCAGTAAACTTTGAGATGATATTATTAGCATTCTCAACTTTAACGATCGCGCAGGAGAGATACCCTCCCTTCCCACTTCCTGTTATAGGAAATATAAAGTAGATGTGTGAGGTAAGGGGTGTACCGTTGAAATCATCAGCATAAAGTACTGGCTTAAAGCCTGGTGCGCCAGAATCCCAGTCACCACATGGTACAGCGCCATCAGAGAAAACAGGATTATCATTTGTTAAAATTGATGCCCGGCATTTTTTTGGCGAATTATCTAACGGATTCGTCATCTCATTGCCGTCAACAATTGACACGGTGAGACATTTGAATACCGGTCTATGATTTTTAATCACAGCTGGATTATCATAATTATCCCAGAATCGAGCGCAGGATAAGCCTGAATCAGCGGCATAGTAGGCTTGGTATCCCTCAATGTCAAACCTGGATACTTTTAAGGAGCGCGCCACTATTGAGCTCATCAATATGACCGCGAGGCTAACGATCATGGTCACCATGATTGCATAGTAGAGCGCAATTCCTTTGGATTTAATATACATATGACCTGTAAAAGAATGTTGTAATTTCAGGTATTTTTACTTCCTTTCCCTTTTCAGACCAGTACACATTTGCACGAATCCGAGCTCCTTCTGCAACCTGTCGAGTTGCATCCAGATCCACTTTCTCAAAAGAAATTACCCGCCTAAACTTTGTCGTGGTCAAGCTTGAATTGCCCTGGATGTAACGAGGAGAAGTGTCTTGGTACACCGTGCAGTCATCTATACCGGAAGCTGCTACATTAACTGTGCAGAACTGCTCACTAAAGATGCTCCAGTCTCCACCTCCAGTTGGCTGGTAGATAGGAGTGCAAGGACCTTGAGCATCAGAAGAAACGCAACCATTACTGATGCTACCGCTCTCTGTCCAAATTACACAGCCCTCTTTGTGGTCGCTTGCATTAAACGCACATTCATTTATATCGTCACCTATGAGAATCCCCTCACCTTTGCTTAACACAAGGTTCTGTTTTAATTTTGCTATCCCCATTTCAAGGCCATCTTGCGCAAGATAGTAGGCTGTTGTCTCATCACTTGCGCGGCGAATAGCGCCGAGATTTGTTGAAAATATATACAATGGCCCGATAATTCCTATGAGCAATATTGCGATCGCAACAAGGGTTTCAATTAGTGTAAAACCGGAATTAGTTTTTATGTTTTCAAAAGTAGTCTTTACCATCGTGTTGTGATACTTGCCTGTATCGGCAGGCTAACTTTCTTCGAGCCGACCATCTTTGAAAGAACAAGGGAAACCGTCAAGTATTGTGAATCATAATTAGGCTTTATGTTATTATAGAGAGTCTTGGGAAGGGCTCTGGACACATAAAACTTTGCTTCATCAACTTCAATTCCTGTGGAATTTAAATTCTGCCCCATTAACGGACTACTTTTAAAAATGAAAGATCGGAGGTAGTTGAGATCTTTTCCACTACTATCATACTGATAGTAATAAAAATATGCCGTTGGTAATCCTGAAATAAAAGTGATTTGATCACTATTGGCTGGCATAGGACAACCCTGCCTTGACGTCGTATCGTCATTAAAATAGTCAGCTCCTCCAGGAAAGACGCACAATATTCTTGTCCCCTGCTTAATATCCCTCGCCCTTAACGAAATACTATCTAAAATAGTTGTCGCATTATCCATGAGCTCTTTTCGGGCAAGAATCTCACGATTGACTTGGGAAAGGAGGACGAGTGTGGAAGTGGTGAGAACTGCGATGACAACAAAAATAGTGATAGAAACCAAGAGCTCAATAAGTGTAAAACCTCGTATCTGTTTTTTAGAGCGTCTATACAGCATATTTATTGCAGTTCCATTCTGCCAGAAGACCATACTGCTAAGATTTTTTGTCTGCCACCTTGTGCTGTGAAAGTAATTTTAACATATTCTTCATCTGGTGGATTATCAGATTGATCACCCGATCTAATCATCGCTTCTATATGAGGACTCTGAAATGTAATATTTACTTGCGCTAGGTATGTGTCTGTACCTGAATGGCAACTCTCACCTGATATTATTTTTTTTCGGCAGATTTTTGTTATCCTCACCCTTGATGGAAGATCTTTAGTAGGTTCAATATTTTCTAAACCGCCAGTATACACACCGTCTTGAGAATCAGGGTTATTTGCGATATCTCTAAAAAGAGTGTAGTTATTTGCCAGTTTACTAATATTTATTCCCACCACAGGAACCGAAGTCATGGTAATAATATCATTTTCAGTGATTCCCTGACTGCGGCCGGAAATTCCAGAGACTTGCATTTCTTTGAGCCCGGCAAGGACTTGTTGGGCGGTCAATTCTAGCTCTTTTTGTGAGCGGAAATCAGGGAGGCTTGAGACAACTATACTGGTGATGATAATAATAATCACTGTCACTACCAACATTTCAATCAATGTAAACCCTTTTTGCTTAGTAGAGTGCATTGGAGAATGAGAAGAATGAGAGTACCGCCGCCATGTCTATGTGGCCAAAGGCCGCCAAGGCGGCTCCGAGGATGAGAAATGGCGCAAAGGGTACCTCGGTCTTTATTGTAGCATAGCGTCCGCGGAAAAGGAGGAGGGCAACGCCAAAGGCCGCCCCAATCCAAAAGGCCAAGAGGAGCGCGGCAAAGCCCTGGCTGGGGCCCAAGAGGAGCCCGAGACCGAGCGCAAGCTTAGCGTCCCCCAATCCCATCCATTTGCCGGCCGAGAAGTGCCACAGCGCCGCAAAAAAGAGCGCCATAGAAAGCGCCACCCCCACCCTCCATCCAATTGACTGAAGTCTGACTTCAGTCAACAGCACGGAAAGGGCGCTCAATCCGATAAGTATATACACCATCCCGTCGGGGATGATTTTGTGGCGGATATCGTAGGCAGTGATGGCCATGAGGATGCTCCATACGGCAAGGTGGTAAAGGGCGCTCCATAATGGCCACGATTGCCAAGCAATAAGCGCAAAGAGGGCTCCTATCCCCAGTTCTACCAGTGGATACTGTGTGGATATCCTGCTCCCGCAGCCGCGGCACCTGCCTCCCTGCAGAAGGTAGCTCAACACCGGTATGAGCTCGTACCAAGCAAGCTTTTTGCCGCAGGAAAAACACCCCGAGCGCCCCGCCAAGGACCTCCCCGTGTTGTAGCGGAGCACCAGCACATTAAGGAAGCTCCCTACGACAGTGCCAAAAATAAAAAAAATCACAAGCGATAAGTTTTCCACAGTACCATTGTACTCCTCTCCTGCTATAATTGACTGAAGTCAGACTTCAGTCAATTTCAATGGACACCATCTACCACATCTACAATAGAGGTGTTGAGAAGAGGACAATCTTTCTTGATGACCGAGATAGAATCAGATTTATTAATTCCTTAGCTATCTTTAACTCGAGCGATCTCGACCCAAACGTAAGCCGCACAATGCGGAATACTCTAATGACTGGAGTCAGACTTCAGTCAGATGACCAGCTTGTGGAGATTATGGCGTTTTGTCTGATGCCGAATCACTTTCACCTCATGATGCGGGCACGAACAGAACGGGGTATCTCAAAATTTATGCAAAAACTGGGAACCGGGTATGCTAATTATTTCAATCTCCGCCGCCAGCGTGTAGGGTCCTTATTCCAAAATAAATATAAATCCGTCCCTATCATGGATGACGCTCATTTTTTGTGGCTCCCCCACTACATACACTGCAATCCGGCTAAGAAGAATGACTGGAGTCCGACTTCAGTCAAAGGGTACCGATGGTCAAGTTATGGAGAATATGCAGAGGATGCCGGGAATAAGAGATATCCGGAAATTATAGATACCACCTTCCTCTCCGAAATTTTTGAGACGCCAGAAAATTTTAGGAAACAAACTCAAGAATGGCTAAAATCCTATTCGGAATCGGAAGCAGACGGCACCAACGCGCTCATCATAGATTGACTGGAGTCCGACTTCAGTCAATGTTGATTACGGTTGCACTTACCAGTTTAAGATACTGAAGGTAATCACCGATGTTGTTTTTTATATCATCCACCATTCTCTTCATATCTACGTTGCCGTATTTGTGAACGATCAAATTTCTCAACCCAACAGAGGGAGCGATTTCGAGCGCAAATTCCATAGGTAAAATTTTATTCTCGCCCAAGACAATGAAAGTGCTCTGATAATCGGCGGGAACAGCTAGATGAGATTGGCTGATAATGTGAGTGTTCAAATCAATTGCCGAATCAACGATTAATTGGAACAATCTTTCAACGGTGTGAAGGACTAAAGATTCGTCAATAATTTCGCGGCTCTCTTTTTTCAACAACGGCAACAATTCATCTAGATAATTTCTGATGTCATTGATTTTATTGGTAGTAAGAGTTTGATCAAGCATGACGCTTAATAAATGATTGAATGGAAGCGCCTTGCAGCTTATAGAGCGGCCGGGCTTCCATATATAATTTAATACTATACACTTTAAAACGGTTGAACAGGTCGACTTCTTGTTCATAGAGCAATACACCTTCCTCCGCTACCTTCTTCAAGAGGAGTGGTGGAGCATTTTTAAGGTCAACCAGTTCAATATTGCCGTAACCGGTTTTAGTCATCAACTCCTCCTGGAGTTCTGCGATCTCCCGCAGACCAAGCCGGCGTTCAGCAATAAAACCAATATCAATATCGCTCTGCGCATGGGTCTTGCCCGTTGCCTGGGAGCCAAAGAGTACGCCAAGAACTAAACCACGTTCAGAAGCTAATTCAGCAAACTCCTGGCTTAAAAGCGGCACGGATATCATTTTTTAATCATATCACAAAACACCCTTAAACCCAACCAAACCCGATGACTGGAGTCTGACTCCAGTCAGCTATTCAACAGATAAGCCAAACCGGCCAGGATCCTTAACCACTGATTTGAACGTCTGGACAAAGAAATCCAGATCGGGCACGTGAGCACGGATTACATCGTACATTTCTTGAGCAGTCACTTCCCAATACAGGTGCACCAGCCGGTTGCGGTAACCCGCTAATTTTTTATTACGTTCGGCGAAGTCAACGGTGATGATGCCATGCTCGCCCAGCAACATAATTATCTCCTGATAATCTCGAGCTTTGCCGTTTAACCGGGAGGCGATATGAGTCCCAATGGTCAAAATCCCCTCAAGGGTACGGCGCAGGTAGTGCTCGGCTAACGCATACGTTTTTTTATCGGCAATAAATTGCTCTCGGCTCATGTCTGTCACTGCACGCAACTCTGCAATCCCCGCTTCAATATCAGCGATCAAATCAACGACTTTGGCCTTGTTTAGCGGCTGTGTGCCCATATACAGTTAGGATGATTGCCCAAGAACGGAAGCATGGAAAATATTTTCGTAATGCTTGAAGTCAAAGTAACGTAACATCACTTCAGCGCGATACTCTGCAAACCCTCCCGTCACCGCCTCATACAGCGGCCAGCCTTGAGTCACTGCGCGGAAGCGTAGCCCCGGGGCAGTTTCATCAAGGTAGACCAGATCAATCTTCTGGTCTGGAAAATGTTTTTGCATTTCAGCTAACAGTTCGCCGTAGACACCTACCGGATCCTGCCTCTGTAGACTAAGGTCGGCAAAAACCACGCCGATATCAAGATCGCTTAAGGGATGGGCGGAATCAGTTGCGGCTGACCCAAACAAGATCACCAGCCTCACTCTCAGCCTCTTGAGCGTTGAGGTATGCAATTGGATTGCCATACTCCCGCATCATACCACAAAAACACCCTCAAACCTCAACCAAACCCGATGACTGGAGTCAGACTTCAGTCAATGTTCCACTCCTCTATCGTATCACAACCCCCCGCCATGTGGCGGGGGGTTGATCACAATCGTCAAAATAAGATCCTGCTGAAAGGCTTTACTAAGCGTTATCGCAGACTACATCCGTACTACTGACACCTGTCACAATTTCTGTGGCCGCTGCAGCAGTACTCACACCAGCATAGCCAGTACTATCAACACAGTAAGTAGTACCATCGTTGAGGACAACTGCTGCTCCCCATTTTGTTGGTGCAACGCCAACAGCGGTATCTTGACCACACTGAACAACGTTCGCCGCAGGTACTTGTGTTTGAACAGCTGTCTTTAAGGTCAACAAGCTACCAGAGACGGACGCTGCTGCAGCACACAAATTTACAGCATACGTACCAGAATCAGTAACACCAAGCTCTGCTTGTGCCCTCATAGATGACATCGAGGCTTTAGCTGACGCGTCCTTTCCCTTGTTTCTTGCTGAGCCTAAACTCGTCAAAACAATTCCTGAAAGAATACCGATGATGGCGATGACGACGAGGAGTTCAATGAGGGTGAAGCCCTTCGATCCGCCACAGCGGACCCTGGATAAACCTTTCTTATAATTCTTCATACATTCTTTTTATATTCTAATAATTAAAGCTTTGATACGGAAATCATCCGACCGTTGGCTACCCTAGATTATATGCTTGCTTTCTATGGCCTACAAATGCTTATGTGGATAAACGACCTATGAAATAGATCCGGCAATATTATAAATGGGCAGGAGGACTGCGGTGAGTAAGATGCCTACCCCGGCGCCGAGGACGATAATCATTGCCGGCTCAATGAGGCCTACCAGCGTATCCACCTCATTCTCCACTTCCCGCTCGTAGAACTTCGCCATAGTGGAGAGCACGTAGCCGAACTTGCCCGACTCCTCCCCCACCTTCATCATCTGCACAATAATCCCGGGTATCTCGGGGTAGACGGCAAGCGCTTGCGAGACGGGCATGCCCGCCTTCACCTTAAGGCTCGCCTCTTTCAGAATGTTCTTATAGACCTCGCTGTCCACCACCTCGGCGGTAATCTCTAGCGCGCGGAGCATGGAGATGCCGCTCTCCACCATCGTGGAAAGATTGTCCGAGATGCGCGAGAGGTAGAGCTTGCGGTAGAGGAGACCGAGGTAAGGCACCTGCAGTTTAAGCTCCGAGAGCGCCTGCTTGCCCACCGCCGAGATACCGTAGCGCCAGAGGAGCACTCCTCCTGCCGCAAGCACAAGGAGGAGGAAGATGCCATAATGGACGAGAAAGTCGCTTGTCCCGATGATTAGCTTGGTATACCAGGGGATGGCCTGCTGTGTCTCTTCAATAATATCGGCAAGCTTGGGGATAACCAGCGTCATCATGAGCACCATCACTCCGATGAAAGAGGCAATCACAAATGCCGGATAGACCAAGGCATTCCTGGCCTTGCTCACCACCGCGTGCTGGCGCTCCAGGTAATTGGCGAGGTAGGTAAAGGCCTCCGAGAGTCGCCCCGTCTCCTCACCCGAGCGCACCATGGAGACATAGAACTCGGAGAAAATATCTGGATGCTTGGCGAGCGCCTGCGAGATTTGCGCGCCGCTCTTGATGTCATCAGTAATGTCTACAAGCTTTTTCTTGAGCAATCTGCTCCCCGCCTCGCTTGCCAGCAGTTGGAATGCCGAGAGCACGGGGACTTTTGCTTCAAAGAGCGTAGAAATCTGCCGCGAGAGGATGACGATGTCGCGCGTCTTGACGCGCTCAAAGATTTTGAGAATGTCTTCCGACCAGCTCGGCTTCTCGTCGGGCACAATGGAGAGCACGATAAAGTTGCGCTTCTGGAGCGAGCTGATGGCGGAATCAATGTTTGCGGTATCAATGGTGCCCTTTTGGTCGCCGCCGTCTTTCGTTGTAACGTGGTACCTAAAAATCATGAGAAGAAAGTATCAAGTAACAAGTGCCGAGGACCAAGTGATAGAAAGTACATCATAAGAGTCGCTCAAGCACATCGGGGTTAGTGGAAAAGCGGTACGCGTTCTCCTGTGTAATTTCTCCACGACGGAACAGGTCGGCAAGCGAGTGGTTGAGGTCAATCATGCCGAGCTCCATGCTCGTCTCCAAAATCACATCAATCTCCGCCGTGCGCCCCTCGCGGATAAGGTTGGCAACCGCCTTGTTGTTGAGGAGGAGCTCGTAGGCCGGGATGAGCCCGCCTGACACGCGCGGCACGAGCCGCTGGGAAAAGACGCCCAAGAGGTTGGCGGCGAGCTGGACGCGAATTTGCTTCTGCTGGACGGCGGGGAAGGAGTCCAATACGCGGTCAATGGTCTGCGAGGCGGTATTGGTGTGGAGCGTGCTGAAGATGAGGTGCCCCGTCTCCGCCGCAGTTACCGCGGCAGACATGGTCTCGGGGTCGCGCATCTCGCCGATGAGCGCCACATTAATGTCCTCGCGGAACATAGATTGGAGCGCGGTGTGGAAGTCGTGCGTGTCAAAATGTATCTCGCGCTGGTCAATGATGCTACGCTGTGCTTCATAAATGTATTCAACAGGGTCCTCGATGGTGATGATGTGCTCGGCGCGCTCGCGGCTGATGTGGTCAATCAATGAGGCAAGTGTTGTTGATTTGCCGTGCCCCGTCGGTCCCACCACCAAAAAAAAGCCCTGCTTCTTATTCGCAAACTCCAAGAGCGCCTCCGGGAGATTGAGCTCTGTAAGTGTAGGTATGTTCTGCGGGATGACGCGCATAGCAATGCCCACTACTCCTTTTTGAAAAAAGGCGTTGCCGCGGAAGCGGATTCCCGCGCCGGGACTGTAGGAAAAATCAATCTCCTTCCGCGCGAGGAAGCGCTTCTGGCTCTCGTCAGAGAGGAGCTCTATCACAAAGCCCATCGTCGCCTCCGGGGCGAGCTTCTCATACTTGGTGAGCGGGACGAGCTCGCTGGAGACGCGTATCGTCGGGCAGTGGCCGACAGAAAAGTGGAGGTCTGACGCCCCCTCCTTGCTTACTGTTGATATGAGCTCCTCAAGTTCGCGCTTATAATCAGCCATGGCGAGCTTGCTTTGTTTTGGTAATATCAAGCACTTTAGAGACCACCTCCGAGGGCGTTGCGCTTGCCTTCACGATGTAACCGTCAGCGCCCAGCGAGAGCCCGCGGTCAACGTCTTCCTGCTGACCGAGATTGGAAAGGATGATGCATGCGGTGCGCTCATTGCATACCTTTTTCTCTTTAATCTCCTGCAAGAACTGGAAGCCATCCATACCCGGCATAATGATGTCAATAAGGCAGATATCCGGTTCGAGTCCCTCCTTGAGCTTCCCGAGCGCTTCCGTAGCAGACGGAACCGCAGTGACCTCAAAACCGGCTTCCGTAAACTTGGTTGAGTACATATCCAAAAGGAACTTGTCATCGTCAACGAGGAGAATTTTTTGTTTTGCGTCGCTCATACTTGGTACTTAATACTTGTAACTTGATACTTATTTTATCATAGTTTATTAACCTCTTCAAAGGGAATCATACCCTGAAAGGCCTTGAGCATTGCGTCTTCCTTCATGGTAATCATCCCCTTCTTGCGTACGGCCCTATAAATCTCCACATCAGAGGGGTTGGTGAGGATGATTTTTTCAATATCAGCATCCATGGTAAAGAGCTCAAATACCGCCATGCGCCCTTTGGTGCCCGAGGGACAGGAGGGCGACTGTTTGGCGCGGTAGACAAACTGCGGCACTGCAAACTTTTCGCGCACGTCCGGCGGGAGGTCGGCAACATCCTTCTCCACCATCATCTTGATGCCGCCCTCGGTAGGGATTGGCTCCTTATCCTCTGGGCAGAGTTTGGCCACCAGACGCTGGGCAATGGCGCAGATGAGCGTCGGACCAATCAAATAGGGGTCAACGCCCATATCTATGAGACGCGGGACAACGCCCACCGTATTATTGGTATGGAGCGTGCTGAACACCAGATGGCCCGTGAGCGCCGCCTGTATGGCAAGCCGAGCTGTTTCCTTGTCGCGGATTTCCCCCACCATAATGATGTCGGGGTCCTGGCGCAGGATGCTCCGCAGGCCATTTGCAAACGTATAATTGATCTCCGGGCGAACCTGTGACTGATTGACCCCCGAGACGCTGTACTCAACCGGATCCTCAAGCGAGACCACGTTGCTTACCTCGCGGTCCAGTTCGTTGAGCATTGAGTAGAGCGTCGTGGTTTTGCCGCTCCCGGTCGGCCCGGTAATGAGTATCATGCCGTAGGGCCGGTCAATGGAATCACGGATAATCTTGAGACTCTTTTCCCCAAAACCGATATTGTCTAGTTTGACGAGCCCTTTGTCCGGGTCGAGGATACGGAGCACCACCTTCTCTCCAAAGTAAATAGGGAAGGTGGATACGCGGAAGTCAATCTTGCGCCCCTCAATGCGCGCGGAGAAACGTCCGTCCTGCGGCTTGCGCTTCTCATCAAGCTTCATATTGGTCAAAATTTTTATACGCGCTACCACGGCCTCCAAGACAGGAGTGGGGAGAATGAGGCTCGTATAGAGACTCCCGTCCACGCGGAAGCGCACTTTTACATTTTCCGAGGTCGGCTCAATGTGGATGTCCGAGGCGCCGCCCGAGGTGGCATGCTGGAGGATAACGGCTACAATCTTGGTTACCGGCGCATCCTCCACAAGTCCAACTTCGGGATTTTCTGTATTTTTCTTGATAATTTTTCCTTTCTCGGCCTTTGCGTCCTGTATCTCGGTATCCAGTTCGCCGAGCGCTTTGGTCACTTCGCTCTTGAGCCCTTGATAGCTCTTCAGCACCATGTCAAAATCCGCTTGGCTGATGCCGAAGATGCGGTACGGCATGCGGCTTGCTGAAGTAATAAACTGGAGCGCGTCGCGCGCGGTGACATCATCAGGGTTCAACATGCCCACCTCAAGGGCGCCGTCCATAACGCCAAGCGGAACAAACTTGTAAAAAGAGGCCGAATCCTCGGGGATATGCTTTAAGACATCAAAGGAAACTTTCTTTCCCTCGAGGTTCTTGATGGGAATTGCGATATCTTCGTCCATTGTCGTTTAAAATTAAAGCTCCCCCGGAGGAATAGCGTCATTTGTTTCAGTAGACTTTTTAACCGTTGTCGGTGGAGCGCTTCCCGCCCCCGGAGGAGCAAATGGATTATCCCGCCCTACTGCGTCACTGCGGAGCGCGCGGGTATAATCAACAAAGGAGAGGAGCGTGCCGCTCTCAAGGAATTGAGTATCAATCGTAATCGTGTTGAGCTCGGCGAGAAGCTGGACGAAGGGGTCCTGCTCGGCGAGCGTCATGGCGCCATCGGCAAGAGGCATTCCATTTTCGTCAAGGGATACAGCTCCTGAAGTCGAACCCGCCGCGACGGGTCCGACTCCGTCTGTGCCCGGCTTGGTGGCAAGATAGTACCCGTAGGCCGCTCCGGCGATGACGATGAGGATAATGACGACATTGAGGATTTTACTCATCATGGCATTTTATGGTTGGCGATATACCTGTGCGGCGACCTTGAACTCGTAGGTTCCTTTGACGTCAGCTGATGAGAATTCCACCGAAGTGATATCAAAAATCTTTAAGCTCTTCTCCATCTTTTCCACCAGAGAGAGAAACTGGTTGTAGGTTGCTTTGACGGTAAACGAGATAGAGACGGGCTCGTAGCCAGCGGCAACGAGCGCCACGCCTGTCTCGCTCGGCGCATTTCGCGCCGAGCCCCCGGCACCAGTTGCCTGCGCGACGGCCACACCCTTCAGCAGTGTTTTGTTCTGCATGCCGATATTCTGGACATAGATGATGAGGCGCACTTCGTCAATCGTGTTGGGCAAGACATTCTGGAGCGCCGCTTTTTGTTCGGGGGTAATGGCATTGTACTGCGTCTCCAGCACGGTAAGTTTTTCCGCCGCAAGCCGCGCCGTATTAAGTGCGCTCTCGAGAACTTCCTTTTCCTGTTTGAGCTCCGCAATTCCGGGGTCGGCAGTTGAACCAGAGCTCAAGAGCGGCTGGGTCAGCCCAAAGAAGAGCGCGATTCCAAGAATGATAATCAGCACGGGGAGAAGAAGCTTCATGGCGTTGTACTGGTGGCAGTGCTCGTTGCCGTCGCTGCAGGCGTTGTGCTTGCAGTATATGAATATTTAATAATTTCCGGGTTGAAGACGAGCATTGCCTTAAAGGTCACTCCCCCTTTCTCTTCTTCAGTAAAATCGGAGAGTGTATAGGATGTGAGAGCGCCTTTCAGTTCTTTTTGGTACAAGTCCTGTTGCTGGGCGACTGCATCATAGTCTTTTGCTTTTCCCGAGACCGTTACTCCCTCCCTCCCAAATGAGAAACTTGCGTACTGCACGCTCCGTACAGTCGTCTGCTCCAGTCTTTTAAATATAGGTACCAGACTCGTATGACCATGGACAATCTGCTCTGCAAGGTCTATCTTGCGCTCCATCCGCTTGATATCTTCCACCAAGTCCATACGCACTTCTGACTGCGCCCGTATGAGCGCCGCTTTGAAACCGCAGGTATTGCCCGCGCATTCGTCGTTAATTTCTTTATAGAGTATGCGGTGGTACACGAGCGCGCCCACGTATGCGCCAGCAGAGACGAGGAAGATGATAACAGACACCACAAGAAGTATGCTCATCGAAGTTGTGCGACGCGTTAGCGTTTCCATTGCCGGAGCTTTTGGAATGAACGATGTGTGTGTTTCTGCTACTGGTGGCATGTATATACTTCTATTATGCGTCAAGTAAGAGACGCTCTGCAAGCCCGATGGCAACTGCAAATGACGGGCCCGCTTCCTCAAGCACGCGCGACATGGACGGCGGCGAATTCAGCCGCTCAAACGGATGAGCAATAGCAACGTCTAAACCGAGGCGGCGCACTGCAATATCGGGCGCGCCACGGAGCAATGCCCCCCCTCCGACCAAGAGCGCTCTATCCACAGGTCGTTTGTAACGGCGCTGATAATTCACAATCACGCGGTTCGCTTCAGTAAAAATATATTCCACGATTGGCGTAACCGCAACCGAGAGCGTGTCCGCCTCAACTCCGCGGCGCGAGAGTCCGAGCTCGCGTTTAATCTCTTCCGCTTTTGCAAAATCAACGGAAAGAGACTTGCTGATTGCGCCGGTTACGTCCTGGGACCCCTTCCCGATCGTGTGCGAAATCTTGACCATGCCGCCCTCAACGATGGTCATCTTGGTGGAACTTGCGCCCATGTCTATCACCGCAACCGGCGCCCTATCAGAGGGGGACACGACGGAGCGCAGTGTGCTGAACGTCTCAATTTCAAAGAAGCGCGGCTCAATCTTGAGCCCTTGGGCAAGCTTCTGGTAGAGCGCAATGGTCTCTTTGTGGATTGCGGCAAGAAGCACCTCAATTTTTTGCGCGGGAACATGTACCCCTTTAAGCGTGGGGTCAGTCGTTTTTGGCAACTTCTCCTTCTCGCCGACAGGCACGTTCGCAAAATTTTGGCGTTCCCGCGGGAGTGGCTGCCAGTCAAGCACCACCTCGGCAATCGGCACCGGGATGTACTTGCGCGCCTCAATGGGCACAGCTTGCGCGAGGGCCTCCAGCGGAAGGTCAGGCATCTCAACAACAAGGATTAAACTGGATTTGAGCGGGATAGAAAATGCCACCGTCACAGCGGTAACCCCCGCCTCTTTAAAAAGGTCACTGACAATAGATATCAGTTTATCCGCGCCAAAAGAAGCGCTCGCTCCAATGGAGAGGTCTGCGTAGGGGCCCACGGCAAGCTCGCCGTAGGTGGCAAGCACAAGCTTCTCTTTCTCGCGCGACACTTGGACGACTTTAATAGATGAAGAACCAATATCAATGCCGACAGCGCTCTCAACACTTTTCTTGCCCAGTGGAGTAGCAGATAACTTAAAAAACTTCGCGAAAGGGTTCGCCATGATGTTTGGTAGATATAAGTATAGCACGCTACACTTATCCACATGGAGTCTCTCTTAAGGATTCTTGATCTCCTTCTCCCGCGTCGCTGTGTCGGTTGCGGCAAGAAGGGTGTGAGTCTCTGCGGAGAGTGCACAGACGCGCTCCCGCGGGCAGTAGCCGCACCCTTGGATTGCGAAGCGCTCTTTGATTACAATCACAAGGTGGTGCGGCGGGCGGTATGGCGTTTAAAGTACCGCGGAGACCGGACGCTTGCAGAAATATTTGGCAAGCGTATGGCGGAAGAGTTTTTAGAAGAGCATACGCAGATGCTCTCTCGCCTTGCTTATGGCGGGAGAATCCTTCTCATCCCCGTTCCGTCAACACGCAAAAGATACTTTGAGCGTGGTTATAACCAAGCAGAGCTTATTGCGCGTGCGCTGGCACAAGGCAAAACTGATGTATGGGAGCCCGCAGATGTCCTATACAAGATAAGAGACAATCAACGCCAGACAACACTAAAGGACAGAATCGAGCGGAAAAAGAATGTGTCCGATATCATTGCTGTAAAAGACAAGCATCTTACTGCCAATCGAATCTGCGTCGTTGTTGATGACGTCATTACCACTGGCGCAACCATGTGCGCCTGCATGGGTGCGCTTAAAAAATCAGGTGCGCGCGCTGTATATGGCATCGCCGTAGCGCATGGGGAAAAAATGTGGTAGAAAGAGTTGGCTGGAGAGGTGGCTGAGCGGTTGAAAGCAACGTCCTGCTAAGACGTTAGGGGAGTAATCCCCTCGAGGGTTCAAATCCCTCCCTCTCCGCATTTGCGCTGTGGACGCATAATCCACTTGTGCTATACTTATCTCATTAGTAGATAACTAATGCTCTTATGAGTGGTCAGACTATCACATGGATCGTTGTCGTCATCATTGTACTCGCAGGCGGGTACTGGTGGTACACGAGCCAAGGCGCTCCGGTAGAACCCCCCGTAACCGAGACGTCAGCTACTGTTCCTGCACAGTAGTTCTCAAAAACCCCGTCCGCCGCGGCGGACGGGGTTTTTTATTGTGCTATTATACGCAAGTATATGCGCACCATCGGCAAGCTCATCACCGCCGACATGCCTCTCGGCTCCCTGTGGAGGCTCAATCCTGAACAGGAAGCAACGCTCGAAAAGCTTCATATTGCAACAGTGCATGATCTCCTCCGCCACTACCCTTCCCGTTACGAGGAGCCGGGGCAGGCAAAGCACATTGCCGACTGCGCGGCGCTCGAAACGGTAACACTCACCGGCACCATCACCAAGTCAGAAGCGCGCAGAGCATTCAAGAAAAAGACTCCCTTGGGAGAGGCAACGCTTGACGACGGCACCGGCACGCTCACACTCATCTGGTTCCACCAACCCTACATGGCAAAAAAGTTCGGAGTAGGAGCGCAGGTGCAGGTGCGCGGGCAGGTGCGAGAACGAAATAAGAAGATTTCTATCATCAACCCGGACATAGAGTTCTCCACAGGGGAGACTACACCGCTCTTGGGCAGTCCCAAAAGCCTTGCCCCGGTGTACCCCGCAAGCGCGGGAATCTCCTCGCAGTGGTTTGCTTACCATATTGGGGAACTCCTCGGGCGTAGAGCGCATGAGAGACTCTCCGACCCCCTGCCCGATGACCTGCGCGCGCGCTACAAACTGCCGAGTCTCTCGGCCTCACTCTTCTACGTTCACGCTCCCCAGCGTCTCTCGGATGCGCGAGCGGCGCAGAAGCGCTTTGCGTTTGAAGAGGTGTTCTTTCTCAACCTCGTGCGGCTCCGAGACCGTGAGAGCTACCAGGAGCTCGGCTCGCCGCGCCTTGCCGCGCCGGAAAGCGCGCTTGGGCAATTTACCGCGCGCTTCCCCTTTACGCTTACCTCCGCGCAAGCGCGCGCTGTTGCGGCAATCCTCACTGACCTCGCGCGGCCGCGCCCCATGATGCGCCTTTTGGAAGGTGACGTGGGCTCGGGTAAGACCGCCGTTGCGGCAATCGCGGCCTATGCGACAGTGCTCTCTGGCCAGGAGATTGCCTACATGGCGCCCACCGAGATCCTTGCGCGCCAGCACTTTGAATCCTTCATCGGCTACTTTGCCCATCTCGGCGTGCAGGTTGGCCTCATTACCGGCAGTGAGTGCCGCAAGTTCCCCTCCAAAATATCCGCCGGCTGGCGGACGGAGGAGCACACGCACATCTCCCGCGCACAGCTCCTCAAATGGGTGGCGAACGGCGAGATACCGATTCTTGTGGGCACCCATGCGCTGATACAAAAAAACGTGTTATGGAAAGCGCTCGGCCTCGTCATTATTGACGAACAGCACCGCTTTGGCATCAGCCAACGCATGGCGTTGGCTCGCGGAAAAAATGCAGAACATACGCAGAACAACACGAAAAAATCCGTTCCGCATTTGTTGACCATGACCGCAACGCCGATCCCCCGCACCCTCGCGCTCACCATCTATGGAGACCTTGACCTCACTCTTTTGGACGAACAGCCGGTGGGGCGCAAGCCCGTAATAACCGAGATTATTCCCGAAGGTGAGCGCGAGCGCGCTTATGAGCGCATGCGCGCAGAAATTGAGGAGGGAAGGCAGGCATTTATCATCTGCCCGCGCATTGAAGAACCCGACCCCGAGAAAGAGCTTGCGCTTGAGGCAAAGTCGGCAAAGTCTGAGGCAAAACGACTCCAGATAGACATCTTCCCCGAGTACGAGGTGGGCCTCGTACACGGCAAACTCCACCTTCACGAGAAGGAGCAGGTTATGAAGGACTTCACCGAGAGACGGCTCCATGTGCTCGTCTCAACGTCGGTTATTGAGGTAGGGGTCAACATCCCAAACGCCACGGTCATCGCCATTGAGGGCGCGGAGCGCTTTGGCCTTGCGCAGATACACCAGTTCCGCGGCCGCGTGGCCAGGAGCGACAAGCAGGCGTACTGCTTCCTCTTCCTGGGCAGCCGAAGCGCCGCGAGCGTGGCGCGGCTTAAGGCGGTGGTGAATGCGAAGAATGGTTTTGAGCTTGCGGAGAAAGATTTGCAAATCCGTGGCGCGGGGACGCTCGGCGGCTCCGCGCAGTCGGGACTCTCCGACATCGGCATGGAAGCGCTCAAGAATCTCAAAATGGTTGAAGCCGCCCGCGCCGAGGCGGCAAAAATCATTGACTCCGACCCTACTCTCGCCGCCCATCCCCTCCTCCACGAGCGTCTCTCCCGAACCCAGACGATTCATTTTGAGTAAAAGATAAAAGAGGAGCAAGATTGAAAATTAGAAGCGCCGTCTTACTTCAACAAGGTAATAAAATCTTCGGCAGAAAGTTGAGCGTCACGTAAAATTTTCCTTAACAGGCCAGTTGCAATTATCTTGTGCATCGGCACAGTGACCGGCTTACGCTTAATACAACTAAGGCGCACATGACTGCCACGCTGACGAACCATGGTATACCCCAATTTTGCCAGACAATTAACACATTCCTTACCAGAGACGATCGGCAGCTTTGGCATAACTAAACGCTAATGGTGTGGAGGCTCAACTCTTGAGGGTGATATCGATGCAGGACGGCTCGATTACTCTTCTCTTCCAGGCAGAGGGCAATTACCTCGCGAATATTCTTAAGCGCCTCATCGAGTGTTTTGCCGTGAGTATAACAGGCATCAAAAAGAGGGCATTCCACAACATAAAAACCATCCTCATCACGCTCAATGATGACAGGAATAGTTGGCCGCCCAGATGATCGAAGTACTGTTTTTTTCATAAAAAAAATTTAGCACAAAAACACTCTGAAAACAAGCGCTTCTCCCGAACCCAGACGATTCATTTTGAGTAATGGGCGTGCTAGGACTCGAACCTAGAACCAGCCGTGTATAAGACGGCTGCTCTACCATTGAGCTACACGCCCCTCCTCAACTATACCCCCGCCGCTTCGCTCTCCGCAATGGGCACCACAGGTTCCACCCGTTTGGGTTGTATGCCGTTGATAACAAGCAACTTGTCAAATTCCTCGTGCTCAATGGTCTCCGCGCAGACAAGCTCGTGCGCCATAGAGTCAAGCGCGGCGCGATGTTTGGAGAGCACCTCGTGCGCCCGCGCGAGTCCATCGTTCATAATCCGCGAGACCTCCTTGTCTACCTGCGCCGAGACGGCTTCGGAGGCAAACTTCTCCACAATCGCTCCACGCGGGGTGAGCATACTCGTCCCACCCACATCAAGAGCAACGGGGCCTAGCGAGTCGCTCATGCCGTAGCGCGCGACCATGTCGCGCGCGAGTGCGGTAGAAACCTGGATATCGTTGGAAGCGCCCGTGGTAATATCGCCAAACACAATCTGCTCGGTGGCATAGCCGCCGAGGGAGACCGCAATGTCGTCCAGGAACTCCTGCCGCGATTGGAGGCGACGCTCTTCCAGAGGGAGCTTGAGGGTATAGCCGGCGGCATGGCCGCGCGAGATGATGGAAACCTTGTGCACCGGGTCTGCATTGGGGAGCACCGAGGCAACGAGAGCGTGACCCATTTCGTGATAGGCGGTAATCTTTTTCTCCTTCTCGGAGAGCACGTGGCTCTTGCGCTCGGGGCCGAGCATCACCTTCTCAATAGAGCGGATGAGGTCGTACTGTGCAACCTTGATGCGGTTCTCGCGCGCCGCGAGGATGGCGCCCTCATTCATCAGATTGGCAAGGTCGGCGCCCGAGAAGCCCGGCGTACGCTGGGCAATGATCGCAAGCTTCACATCCTCCCCGAGCGGCTTGTTTTTGGCATGGATACCGAGGATTTCCTCGCGGTCTTTGATGTCGGGCAGGTCAATCACCACGCGGCGGTCAAAGCGCCCGGGTCGTAGGAGTGCGGGGTCAAGCACGTCGGGGCGGTTAGTTGCCGCCATGACGATAAGCTTCTCGTTGGGTTCAAAGCCGTCCATCTCCACCAGAATCTGGTTGAGGGTCTGTTCGCGCTCGTCGTTGCCGCCACCCATCCCGGAGCCGCGGTGGCGGCCGATGGCGTCAATCTCGTCAATAAAGACGATTGAGGGAGCGGCTCGCTTGGCCATGTTGAAGAGGTCCCGCACACGCGAGGCGCCCACACCCACAAACATCTCCACGAATTCAGAACCGGAAATGTAGAAAAATGGCACGTGCGCCTCGCCCGCCACCGCCCGTGCGAGGAGAGTCTTCCCCGTCCCCGGACCGCCCATAAGAAGCACGCCCTTGGGAATGCGCGCGCCGATTTCTAAAAATTTTTTCGGATTTTTAAGAAAGTCCACAATCTCGGTCAGCTCCTCCTTTGCCTCCTTGGCTCCAGCAACGTCCTTGAAGGTGATGCGCTGTTTTTGGTCGTCAGGGTTGGTGATGCGCGCCTTGGACTGGCCAAAAGAGAACGCTTGCGCCGAAGCGCCGCGCAACTGTCGCGACACCATCCAAAAGAGAAAGAGCACAAAGAGAACAGGCAGGACGATGGGGAGCAGGTTGAGGAGCCAGAAACCCCATCCGCTGGGGTTCTTGACCTCAACGGCGATGAGGGCGAGCGCCTCGGGAGAGACATTGTAGTTACGCAGGGTCTCGGTAAGGGAAGCCTCGCTCTCTTTCTGCGAGATCTTTTTTGTATCGTTAATCAGGGTTATCTCAAGCTTGTCGCCCGAGATGATAATAGATTTTACCTGCCCCGTTTGCACGTCCCGCGCGAGCTCCGAGAGTGGTATCTGCTCACTCTGCGCACTTTGGTTTGAGAGGTAGGAGTAGCCGAGTGAGATGAGAAAAAGGATGAAAAAGGTCAAGATGAGCTGGTTGCTCAAAGCCCCCCATCCGTTGCCGCGGATTGGAGGCGGTTTTCTCCCCGTTTTGCCGGCGCTTGCCATGTGCACAGAGTATAGCGAAATAGGGAGAAAATGAAAGTTGTGGTGTTTGTTTGAAAAAGTCAGAACCCATTTTACGGAGAACCCTGAAAACTAATGCGGACTCGGCAGGGCGAAACATTTGTCTGGGGATATGGATTCGCCCTGCCTCGGCTTCCGTCCCGCCCGCAGGAGGGGTCTGGGGAGGAATGCGGGCGGGTTTCGGACTGGGGGTTTTCGGAAATTCGGCGGCTATCAATTATTTTAACCAAGATTTGACAATTTCCAAAACTTGGACAATTTGTGTTGCGGCAAGCGCAACGCCGACAACGGTTAGCCAAAAAATTCGCTTTTGTAATTTCTCGTTTTTACCGTCAAGATTTACGATAGTTTTTTCAAGACTCTGGACAGCGGGTTTCAATCTACGAGACATTTCCACATTTGATTGAATTGAAACCTTGTCGCCATAATCGTATAAATGAGCGTTCGCCAATATTTCGTCTGGAAGTTTGGTAAAATCCGAATTTGGCGTAAGCTCGGTGTTATATTCCTTCTTTAGTCGTTCTTTGATTTGATCCTTTGTTTCCATTATTTACCTGAGGGTGTTGGTTTTATTAAGAAAAACTATTTAATGTCTTTGAGAAAAATTGAAGTCTTAAACACACCACTATCTTTTGTTGTTGCGAATACAACATATCCACCAACAGATTCATCTTCAATCGTAAACAAAGATTCTATAGATGTTGGTAAATTACTCTCGAACTTTGTCCAGGTATGTGCGTTATCTATACTAACCAAGAGTAAATTTTGACCATACTCTTTACTACCTATAACAAATACCACATCTTCAAGTGCAGTTCTTTCCTTAATATTAAATTCTTCTTTTTCTTCGTTGTCATAACAATCATAGGTTTTAATGTCGTTGTCATTATGTGAGTAGACAAAAATGTGGGTTGGAGAAACTCCCAAATCTTCTAAAGAGTTTTCTAAAATCCAATGACCTCCTCTATTTAGGCAGGTTTTGACAAGTAACTTGCTACTTAAACTAATATTCGCATATATATGTGGAATGCCTTTTTGTGAGTATGCAACTTCCGCGCCAGAATTAAGTGGATGAGGTCCAAATTTTTCTAAAATAGACTCGAGAAGATCATCTTTTTCGCAACCCATAAAATCCTCCCAGCAAGAATAGATTGTTCTATCAGTATGAAGCCACGTCGGCCAAGTATTTTGTGTCAAGAGAGAAACAACAGATTCAGAATTGATAACGCGAGCTTTCTCCCCGTTGGATAATGTTCTTTCTTGCAAAAAATCTATTTTCTTGGCTCTCACTATGTCGTATGTTATATCGTCATCTTCGATAGCTTTCCCCAAAAGCCTATTCGTCTCTTCTCGATTATTTTTATTAATTTCTTTTTGATCTTTATAAAGACTCTCGAAAAATGATTTGATATATGCTCGCGTTTCTTGCTGTGGCTCAGCAAAAAATCCGATGCCAGTTGATATAGAATAGATTATTGGATCTTTTGTAATGCCATAATCTGCTAAGTGAATTTTTTCATAACGATTTTCCCTTGAATATGGTGTTAGGGCAATGTCCGCCATTCCTGTCCCCACGAGTATCCAATTATTCCCCCCATCTAAACTTTCAAACACGTCGCCTACACCCAATGCAAATATGGCTTTTGCATATGGAGCGTGGACTATTTTTCTAATCTCTGGTAATGGATTTGGTAAACCATTATTTATTGCAACCCAGCTTACCCCTTTGTCTATACTTTTAAAAATTCCCGTATCCGTTCCGGCATAAAGAATGGATTGATTGTTTACATCAGCAATAACAGTATTCACAGAAAGAGTGGTTAATCCAGTATTGGATTGTTCCCAAACTACGGTTTTATTAGTAGAAGTTTTTTGTGAAAATATAACAGCCAAAATTATCACCAACAAGACGGCTCCGATGATAAGATGCTTTTTTGTAAATTTTATATTATTTTCAATCATATTTTTATAAAAGTTATTTTATAAAATATCCAACCTCTTTTTTATAAAGTGCAGCAAACTTCCTTATCTCAACAATATCTAGCCTTTGTTCGCCCGCCTCGGACTTTGAAATATAAGATTGAGGACGCTTCAATTTCTTTGCGGCTTCAACTTGCGTAAAACCTGCCTCTAAGCGGGCATTCTTCAATTTTAACGCAAAATTCTGATATTCCTTTGTTCTTATTGAACTACCCATATATTAACAGTTTATATTCACAAAGGCAATATTCAAAGTTAGAATAATGTGCTATGCTTAATTTATGATAGCCGCCGAATTTCCGAAAACCCCCAGTCCGAAACCCGCCCGCATTCCTCCCCAGACCCCTCCTGCGGGCGGGACGGAAGCCGAGGCAGGGCGAATCCATATCCCCAGACAAATGTTTCGCCCTGCCGAGTCCGCATTAGTTTTCAGGGTTCTCCGTAAAATGGGTTCTGACTTTTTCAAACAAACACCAGAATTAAAGTCAGGTCATTTTTAGAAATTTTTTCTTTGGCGTTCGCCAAAGAAAGCCAATGGTTTTGGGCAATTCCGAACGCTCCGCGTTTTTTTAAGGTGAGGTTCAAAAATTCAAAAGCCGAAGATTTTTGGAGGGAGATTTTTTTGGAGGGGAGGTCGAAGACGAATACATAACACTTGCCCCACCCTTCCCGTGCGCGTGTTAAAAACTTTTGCCGACTTGGAGATCGGCAAACTCCCTAAAAACAAGCAAGCAACTGATATATCTAAACTATACTTTCCCTCAATATGTATCCGACAACAGAACCTTTTGCTATTAAGAAATCTAGTATCACTAACACATCTTGTTTTAACTTTTTGGTCTCTCTTATTTTTGTACGATTTTTATAAATATACTTTCTGATAAGATTTTCTATATAGAAAAGCGTGTTTACCTCAAGTTTGGCAGTAAATAAGTTTTTATTTTTTACTAACATACCTGATATCCACTGTACGCCATCCTCCATATAGGTACTCCCGATATCATTTAGTAGTTTTGAAATTGCATAGAGGGTTGAGGCACATTGTCCAATATTCTCCGAAATTTCTTTAAAAAATCTTTTATCACTATCTTTGAATGTATGCCATTCGGTCGCAGATTCTTTCCACGGATTTTGAGCAAAAAGATAACTTTTAATAATTTTATCAACGTACCAATATCCATCTCCCTTTTTACAAAGCTCAATTATTTTCTCGTTAAATATTCTCCAAACTTCCCAAAATATCTCATAAGAGTTTAAATAATCCTCAGCAGATATAAATTCCTCAAATAAATCAGCGATTGCCTCTGAACTATTAAATTTATCAAGAAATGGTTGAAGGTATTCTTGAATTTCTTCTTTTGAAGAACTCAAGACGAGATAGGCTAGTTTTTCTAAAAAACCATGCTTTGTCGCATAATCAACTCTGTCCTCTCTGTCATTTGAAATTAATTTTTCAGCAAAAGCAAAGATGGTTTTTTTGACTACTATTTTATGCTCCTCATTTTTAGTTTTTAGAGGAATCAATTGGAAAGCTGTTTTTAATGTGTATAAATCTATCTGCTCAATATCTCCAACGTCACCAATTAACAATTGATTGTTTTGGATTTTCTCTAAATACACTTTATTTTCTTCCAAGAATCTTTTCATTGCATCACTATCTTGTATATCGTACTGATTCTTTATATATTTTTCTTGGCGTATTTTTTCTCTTAACTCATCAAATTTTGGTTTCAAATATAAGTAGCCAAACAATAATGACTGAGCATCATCAAAATTGGTACTCCATAGCTTGTGAATAGCCGTGATTGAAAATACGTTAAAACTTGTACCAGCCATATCAATGGGATAATAGTTAAACAAATTAAACAACAAAATTTCTTTTATCTTTCCTTTTTCTTTCGGAAATTTCTCAAATAGAACTGGCAATACCGAAATTGCCGATTGCGCACCATCAGTTACCTGATATTGATAGTTAGGGCCGGAAGACGAAGACACGGCTTCTAAAACAATATCGGCGCAAAATTCGCCTTCCTCTTTTGAAAGCTTATCAAGAAAATCTCTAATCATGACAGAGCAGACTTCTGAGGGGATAGAATGATTTAAAAGGTAAAAACTTTCTTCTTCCGAGTGCTGAAGTTTTAATGATTCAGGTTTTTTAACAGTTTTTAATTTTGCAATGATCTCTTCAACTTCCTTAAGCGGAAGCTTGGGATCGTCCTCATATTTATTATACTGCTTGTATTTTTCGTCATTTCTGAGCCTGAAATTTGCCCATAATTTTAATTGCAGGTATTTAGATGATTCGGAATTCTTTTCTAAAGATTTCTCGCTGTATTCTTTTAATTTCGGATCAATTTGAGGATTAAAATTAATCAAATATCCGTCATCAGTTTTTTCTGAGACAAGATTCATTTTCCTTCTATCCATTCTTGCCAAGTAAAGTCTCCACGTTTTGTCTGATTCGGTTTCTACCGATGGATCGGGTAACTTTTTGTAATAATCGTCCAATATTTCCCACAGAATCTTTTGTCTGTTCTTTGATTCCTCCTCATCAACTTCTTCACTTCTAAATAATTGGTAATTTAGAAATACATTCTCTAAAGACCATTTTCTATGCTTGTCATCACAGGTTTTTAACCTCTCCTCTTCGTGAATTTCATTTTTTGAATTGATACCAAAACTTGCTCTTAAAGACAGAAGTGAACTTTTTTGACCTTGGTCTAAAACTAACCTGCTAGTGTCATAAAGAAAAAAGTCTTTTGTTCTAAAAAGAATTTTAGCCACATTAAAAGTCTTTTCGGGATAAGCCGACACAACACTTGCAACCACGCCTGAGATAGAAGCTGATTTTGAATTTCTAATTAGATACAAAAGCCAGCTTTCCAAAGTCTTTGAATCAGTAACCTTTCCAATTTCAAGGAAATACCTTTCTAAGGCCATGTGCATTGATTCTAGGACGTGAGGAGCAACCTGCGTACCTCTGAACGCGCACCAAAGCCGACAGCTTATGTATTGTTTTATTGGCTTATCTTTTTCAATAAAGACCTCAACTTCTTCAACTTCATATTTAGCAAATTCAGATTTGGCAAAGTATTCTACTGCTTTATTTGTAAATTTTAATATGAAATCTATTGTTTCTTGGAGCGAAGATTGGAGCAGCCAATAAATTGGAGTCTGATATGAGCTAGCCGGAAAATAATCTAAATGATCATCTTCCATGTCAAAATGTTCCGCAATGTCTATCCCAGAACGACCGGAGAAGTGATCTTCTTTTGGCGTGAACGACCAAAATAAATCTGCTAATTCCAAAACATATTTAGGAAAAGTCTTGGCAATAGTGACCCCTTCAAATTTTGTCAAAATAATTTCAGATAAATCAACATAAGGGTCTCTGTGTCTTTTCCACTTATTCTTTACAATTTCTTTAAAAATTCCCTCTAGTTGGCCTTTAATCTCTAGGGAGCTATAAAGAATTGTCTGCAAGAGCTTATCTTTAGTACCATCGTCAGAAATATGGACGTCTTCTTTAATAGTCCATTGGTAGTATTTCAGTGCCATTAAGCCAGAATATTTTGTCGTTTCTCCTTCCTTAAATTTACTAGTCCAATCGTGGATTATCGGCAAGATAAAATGGATATTTCTAATACCAACTTGATCAAAGTTTTCAAAAACAAATTTAATAAGACTTTCCCATCCTTGTCCTTTCGGCCTCGTCAAAATATATTTGAGGGAAAAGATATTTAAATTTTTAACTCCTAGCTGTTTAAAAAAGTCATCATCAACTTCCTTGCAGGCAATTCTTAAAAGGAAAAACATTTTGTGCAACAAGCTTTCTTCGTATTTATAGTTAACGGTTAAAGATTGCGCGACTTTGGATGAATTGTCATACTTGACTACTTTTTCTGGGATACTTAGTAATTCGTTTTTAAAGAATTCAAAGAATACAGAGGAGAAATCGGAAAGTAAAACAGAAACCAATATTTCATCTTTCCAAAAAGATTCTACCCCATTATTCTTTACAGCCTCTTCAATAAAGGTTTTTATCTCTTCGTTCTGTAGCAACAACTTTTCCGATACCCATTTTCTAAAAGCACGGCGCAAAGGCAAAGAACTGCCCAGATTTTGGAAAAAAGTTTTAGTGTCGGTCTTTTTCCCAAATTCAATTTGAATATTTTTTTCCAACGCCCACTCCTCATAGATATCATGAGTAATGAAATAGCCATGCGGCGATTCATATCCTAAAATCCCGTCCTTCTTTAACTCATTATCCAGAATTTCTGATTCACAATCTGGATTAATAAAGAACTGTCCATCGGTTGCCCTCTGCAATGCCATCTTTAAAAAGCATTGTTCTCTTGCAGGTTTAGATTTAATAATTATTTTATTCCATAATTTGTCTTTAAAATCCGTATAGTTTATTTGCTCACCCTCCTTGTAAATCTTCAAATACTCGTTTAAGTAAAATGGATTTCTAACAAGGTCTAGTAATTTTTCGTCACTCGGAAGAGAAAACTTATATGTCTCAGAAAGTTTACTTAGCTCCTTTGCTTCCAAATTTTGGATATTGATATTTAAAGGGGCAATTCCATAAATCTCAAAAAACTGATAGTTTAAATCTTCTAGATAATTATCTCTTGTAGTAAAAATAACTTTCCAATTTTCCTTAACCACAATAGATAAAAACTCCTTAAAGGGGTCGGTGTTTTTCAAATCCAACAATTTTTCTGCGGAATCAATTGCAATAATTTTATCGCCATCATTTTTATGCCCATCTAAAAAATCCTGAAAACTATACCCTGTAAAGAATTCACTTAGATTTCTCAGCTCAAATTCGGTTGCTTTGAAAATATAGAAAGGTATCTTGCCTTTCGTTTCTTCATAGAAGTCTTTAATGACCGCTGTCTTTCCAACTCCACCAACACCACTCAAGATCAATACCTTATCTAGGCTAGTTTTTATTTTCTCCAAATTACCACTCCTGTCTATCTTTATATTTTGACCATTAAAGGCGATGGTCGTTTGTATCTCGCTTAATATATTCTCCGAATGATCCTGTTGATTTTTTATTAGGTCAAATATACTTTTGTCTAAACTAAAAAAATGTTTAGCTATTATTTCGTTATCAACCGATACAAAAGTAGATTCAAAAAAACTTGCAGTTCTCCATTCTAACTTAATGCCAAGCGTATTCGCCTTACCCTCTACGTCTTTCTTCCCTTGAGGTTCTTTGCCTTTATTTTGTACCCACTCCTCGTTAGTATATAAAATTAGCTTTGTAATATTTGTGTAATCTCTCTTTGCCTTTTCAAGGACACCAATCAGCTCAGTCGTATGGTTTGACAATGATGTACTGTAAAACTTAGCTTGCCAACCTATCACTTCTTCTTTTTCTTGAACAGTATCTGTCTCTATGGCAGATTGATTTTTATAACGAAAAATTCCAACAATTTTATTGAACTCTCTGCAAAATAATGAGTAACAAAACCACTCAAAATTGTTTTGAGGATTTTCGCTAAATTTCGCCTTAAAGATGTTCCAACTTGGCTTAATCATTGTAATTTTCTTAGGTTTTGGGAGAGTTCCATTTTTTCCATTCTGAACCTCTTTAATACGAATTATTCATAAATTTATTTCTTATCAAATACCCTCACGACCTCATCAAAGTTTTTGAGTTTATCTTTTTCCCATTCTTCTTGTTTTATATAAAGTGCTTTATAGACAACCCGATTTTGGCGATCGTTCACATCTACACACCACTTTTGCAGTCTTTCAAATTTCAACTTATCATTTTCTTCTTCTCGTCCTTTTGTTTCAATAATATATACAGTTTTTTCGTCTTTTTTAACAAAGAAGTCTGGATAGTAGGTGGCGATAAACCCTTCCGAATTTTTATACTCAATTCTAAGCGCGCTCGCTTCCTTGTTTTGAAAGTTTTTTGCGAAAGAAATTACATCATCACAATTTTCAAGAAAATCCGAAAATACCAATTCAAAATCACTATCCCCAACAATCTTATTGAAAACTGATTTTTTAGGTATTAAATATGATTTGTCATTAACAACAAAAGGTCTTGCTTCGCTGATTTTTATATAGTTCTTTATTTCCGTATCGCCCTTGTCCTCTACAGTGAGATCATTGATAGCTTTTTTGAAAGAATCTTTAATGAGCCTTATATATTCAACTTCTGATAAGTTTCTCAAGGTATTGAGGTCTGACAAATTCACAGGACTATCAAACATATTATTTTGCAAAAACTCTCTTACTTTGCCGAATAAAATATCGTAGCAACCAAACAATCGTAGCTCTCGCATTATTGCTTGCGCAAAAAACCCGACAACGCTTTGATAATCTGGCTCTATGTCTCCAGAAAGTATTGTTGTATGGTGAGTTTTTTCACCAACAACATCTTTAAAAACAATTTCTCGTTTTTCTTCCTCCGAAAATATTTTAACCTTTACTTTTTTATTTCCAAACTTAGACACATCCAACTCGGCAAGATTTTTGTATTCTCGCTGAATTCTAGGGGACATTACCGGAATCTCAATATCAAGTTTCTCAATATCTTTATTCGGATTATCTTTATCAACCTCAATAACCATCGGAGCTATTGGCTTAGCTCCTATTCCCATGGCTTTCTTCTCAAGAATAACGCCCTCGCCTTTGATTGACTCAACAAAGTCCATAAAAGCGGGAGTTCCAACAACACTCACATACTCCTCAACATCATCTCTGCCAAAAAACATTCTGCGGAGTCCTCGCCCGAGAGTTTGTTCAGGAAGAATTTTTGAATCGGCGGCGTATGGTCGTAGCCCAACGATTGTCGTTACATTTTTTACATCCCAACCCTCTTTGAGCATCATTACAGAAATAATCACCTTGAAAGGACTTTCCCAACTATCAATTTCGTTTGCCTGTTTTCTAAGCAAATCCAATTCTTCTCTGCTTTTGCCAGATACACTTTCAGAAATTTCACCACTTTTATTTGTGTGAATGGTCAAAACCGCGCCTTTCAGTTCCTTAAAACTTGTTTCAATATAACCTGCCACCTCATCACAGTTCTTTGTATCGTCTGTCATAATAAAAAGAATAGATTTCTTGCCCATCGGTTTTAACGCCTCGTATGTTTTTTGCCATTCTTCAATACCAAGATTTATATAATCTCTGTATTTTTCGCTAAATAGCGTGCTTTGATTTTCTTTTAACTTTCCTCGGCTCGCCGCGTCTGGCACAACCGGATTTTTTACCACTCTTTGATGGATTGCTTCAACAAGCGGATAATCCGAAATTGTTTGCACAAAAATAGAGCCGTCATTCTTTTTTGGCGTAGCTGTCAAATCAATTTGCAAGGATAGTTTCGTTCCTTTTTGTTTTAGGCGATTATCTATGTCCGTAATAGATTTAACCCAAGCTGATTTGTCATCGTGCAAGTGATGTGCTTCGTCATTGATTACAATAAGTTCGTCAATATCCCTCACAATCATTCCCAGATCAACAGTAGAATCGCTTGTTTTCGTAACTGGCTTATCACCCAAGAAATATGCAGAAGTATCCTCGTCTTCTATGCTTGAATCTTTTATATCACCCTCGAAAACTCTGTGGATATTAGTCAAAAATATATTTCCAGTATCAGAAACATTACGCAAATCATCTTGCAAGTGCAAAGTCATTTGAAAATCATCTTGCCAGTTTTGCCCTTGGTATCCATTCTCCGGCAGAACAGGGTCGCTAAAAAATATCTTCAATCCCTCAAAATCATGTTTTATCCTTTCAAAAACGATGACATTCGGGGTTATTAAAAGAAAATTCTTTGCCAAATTAGAATCTTCCTCATATTTTTTATGAAAATACGCCCATGCGACAATCAAACTCATTACCTTTGTTTTACCTGCGCCTGTCGCCATTTTTATTACAAAACGAAGCCACTCCTCGGTAAACATTTGTGGGCTTAATACGCCGGTAGAATTGTAGCGAATGAGGTCGTATTTATCTTTTACTTTTGCTACTTCATAAAGCCAAATGACTGTTTCTAGTGCCTCTCTCTGTGCGAAATAGTATTTGAAATGAGAAGATACTCCTTGCTGGTCATACAAAATATGTTCTTCCTTAAACCACCAGTTCAAAAGTGATTTTGAAGTATCGCTCGCTCCATCATAATTTTTATCTCGCCATTCTTTTACTTTTTCTCGTAAACCAGCAACAAGAGGAGGTAAGAGTTTTTGAATAGCTCCCTTTTCTCTCAAATCTTCGTCAGCAGGAAACCACCGAATGTTCGGGTCAAGTATTGCGTATGGGTCTTTGGGAAAATCTTTATGGAGTGCCATGTTATATATTTACTTCAACTACTTTCGTCGTATCATTTCCGAAAATATCCACAACCTTTACGGCGATTTTGTGCTTACCTTTTGTCGCCACCTTTGGAGAAGTAACGAGGTCAAGATTTCTGTTCTTTTTTGTGCGGAAACTCTGCCATTCGTTGTCAAAAATATAGTCGCCAGTCCAAATTTCTTTTTCTTTGCCGTCTTCCATTATTTTTATGATTTCCTTTCTGCTCGCAAAATCAAAATCTACCGCCCAATAGTCAATCCAGTCGCTCCATTTTTTAGTCAAAATCTCCTTGGATATTTCTTCCGTCTTTTTATCTTTTGAAATTTTTACCACTTGGCCATCTTCCACCACAACTTTAGATCCGCCCGGGCGCAACGCCTCGGCTATCTCACCAGAATCATCTTGATTATAAAAAACAGAAAAATCAGTAAGCTCTATTGATATTTCTTTATCACTTCCTCGTCCTTTGATAATCGGCTTCGCCTCAATAAACGCAACATCATAAAACTTCACTTGTCCTTTTTCTACCGCTTTTTTGTCAAAAACTTCTCGTGGAATTATTCTGAAAGCGATATCAATCCCTTGATCTTTGTATTGTGAAAAATCCAGCCCCATTTCGTAATCAAAGCCAAGTACATCAATTTTAGTTATTCCTTTTTCTTTGCATTCCTTCACAATATCTTGCACGAGTTTTGAGGAAACGGGTGTATTGATAGGTCCTACCGCTACAAGGCGATCTCTTTTCTTGCCGATAACATTCACAAAAGATTCTATCGGCTCTGCTTTGTATGCGGAAAGTATAAGTTTTACAAATTCCTTTTCTTTCCTTTCGGCTTGTTTTGATTTTTCCTCTGCTCGCAAATCATCATTTGTCGCTAGGAAATTTTCTCTTTCATATCTCCCAACATTCAGAATCTCAAAAGCTCGAAAATTTTTACTTTCCTTTTTCAGTTCTCTTTGTATTCCAATTAGTCGTTTACGAGATGTGTGTATGCCGAATTTACCCAAATCAGAACCAATCCACTTTCTACCAAGTTTTTCAGCAACAGCGAGAGTCGTACCAGCACCGCAAAAGAAATCTGCTACAAGATCACCCTCATTGGTGGATGCACTTATGATTCTCTCCAGTAGTGCTTCGGGCTTCTGTGTCGCGTAGTCGGTGTTTTGAGTTTTATCGGCAGGTTGTAAACAAGCTATCTTCCATACATCATCAACTCTTCTTACATCTCTCATTTGATACTGCACATTACCACTCTCATCTCTAGCATTTATTGCTTTTCCTTCAAAATATTTTCTTTTTAATTGCTTAACGGGTTGGTCTCTCTTTTCTTCTTGTGGATTGAAAGTATAATTTGAATCTTTATTTTTTACATAAAACAATATTCTGTCGTGTGCGGAGGAATATTTTCTAGTACCACTCGCCATTTTATTATAGTAATACCAAGATATATCACCTAGGAAATTATCTTTTCCAAAAATCTCATCTAAAATACATCTTATATAAGAATTTGTTTTCCAGTCGCAGTGCACATAAATACTTCCGTCTTCAGCGAGTAACGAATACATAAGTTTTAGTCGCTCATAAAGCATCGCATTAAAACTATCCACCCCTTTACCCCATGTATCACGAAAAGCGATCTCCTCTATGACGGAAGGTTTCTTTTTAAACTCATCTTCTCCTATTTTTATATCAATAGAAAAATCTGCGCCTACATCAAACGGCGGGTCAATATAAATCAATTTCAAACCGCCTTGCGCTTCTATTTCTTTGCGAAGTGGTCCATTTTTGAGAGAGGAGAGAATCAGTTTATTGTCTCCCCAAATCAATTTATTCGTCCATCCGGTTATTTGTCGTCCTGTTGTATCAAAAAGAGAATTTTGATTGCCGAATTTTGCATCACTTCTTGGCTCGTCTATTTGCTCAATAACTTGAAAAGGCAAGACAACATTCGTTACCTCATTTGTCTTTCCATTCCAAAGAAGCTCAACCTCTCTGTCATCATCAAAGAGCAAGAAACGATATTTTTCCGGAAGCGGTTTTCCCGCTTCCAAGTATTTCACAACATCTCTTTTTTCATTATCAGTTAATTTCATAAATTTATTTGATTAAGTCTTCAATCGGAACGGCTAGTGCTTTTGCGAGACGCTCAATGTTTTTCAGAGCCATATTCCGCACACCCCGTTCAATACCGCTTATATAAGTCGAGTGAACACCTAAAACTTTGGCGAGATCGGCTTGCGACATCTGTTTTTTGAGTCTAATTTCTTTAACCTTTTTTCCAAACTTGGCTGATATATCTGTCATAAATTCATATTTTACCCCTTGCGTGCATTCTATCAGATATTGTAATATAGTTCTATGTAGAATTATCATTCTACCCATATGTCTAAATACTTTCTTTACGCAAGAAAATCCACCGATGTCGAGGACAAGCAAGTCCTCTCTATTGAAGCCCAACTCGCCGAACTGCGGGCACTCGCCAAGCACGAGAACCTTTCCATATCGGACGAGTTTATAGAAAAGCGATCGGCAAAAATGCCCGGTCGCCCGATCTTCAACGATATGCTCCGCCGCATACAGACGGGCGAAGCACAAGGCATTATTTGTTGGAAGATTGACCGCTTGGCTCGCAATCCCGTGGACGGCGGACAAATTCAATGGCTTCTGCAACAAGGAGTTATCGCACATATTCAAACCCACGATAGAAGCCATTATCCAAACGACAATGTTTTGATGATGTCCGTCGAGTTAGGCATGGCTAACGAATATATCCGCCAACTAAGTGCGAACACCGCAAGAGGATTACGGCAGAAAGCACGGCAGGGAGACTTTCCCGGCCTTGCTCCGCTTGGCTACATCAACAATTCCAACATCAAGAAAATCGCCGTTCATCGTAAAAATGCGAAGCTCATTAAAAAGATGTTTGAACTTTACGCAACGGGAAGTGTCCGCCTTGAAAATCTTTCCGTTGTTTTGGAACAGGCGGGTATCCAATCCAAAAATAAAAATCGTGTTCATATTTCACGAATATCAAATATTCTCACCAATCCGATTTATTACGGACACTTCCGCCACGCAGGGGAAATATACGAGGGCAAGCACGAGCCGATAATCACGAAAGACCTCTTTGATAGGGCTAACGCCGTCTTGCGAGGCCGAGGCCGCACCCCCGCTAAAAAGACCGACCCGAGGCCGTTTTGTGGCCTCCTGTCGTGTGGGAGTTGCGGTATGGGAATAACGGGAGAGATAAAGATAAAGAGGCAGAAGAACGGCAACACCCACCGCTATATTTATTACCATTGCACGAAGAAGTCCAAGACGAAGAAATGTCCCGAGCCGTGTATTCGGCAAGAGGAATTAGACCGCCAGTTGTCGGTCATGCTTTCCGAATACGCTATGCCGAAAGAATGGGTAGCCCCACTTTCCGTCATGCTCGACAAGGAGGAACACGACACAAAAAATTCCGCGTCGGAGGCTGTTCAAGAAATGCGAGGGCAAGTCAGCGACTTTTCCCGCAACCTCGCCAGACTTACCGATATATATGTATCGCAAGACATAGAGCGAGATGACTACCTTGAGAGGCGTCGTTCGCTCATGTCCGACAAGAAGTCCGTCGAGGAGCAAATAGCCCGTCTTGAACATACCCCCTCCGCGTGGATCGAACCGACCCGAGACTGGATTAAAGACGCTTCCATACTGGAAGAAACAGCAAAAACAGACGACCTCCCCTCCAAAAAAATCTCCCTCCAAAAAATCTTCGGCTCGAACCTCACCTTAAAAAAACGCGGAGCGTTCGGAATTGCCCAAAACCATTGGCTTTCTTTGGCGAACGCCAAAGAAAAAATTTCTAAAAATGACCTGACTTTAATTCTGGTGGAGATGGCGGGAATCGAACCCGCGTGCAATGAGAGGCGCATGCATGCTTCTACGGAGCCTAGACTGCTTTAACTACTTGCCGGTAGTATTCGGTGCCGCGCGTCAAGAGCAGACGAAATCGCACAGCATCCTAGATTGTTTGTTTAGGTATCGTAGTCAATCATTCTACGGTACCGATCTTTGAGATATGACACCCTGCGTTTTAAGCAAAGATACTGTAAAACGCGGGCGGCATTACGCTAACGCGAATGCGGGCGTGAAGTATGGCGATGCCACACTGCCGCCGTTTTCAGATGAGTTGGCACTTATCTGTTCTGCAATTATAGTAACGGCCTATTGCAGGAGGCCGGCGCGCACATACAAGGCGTACCCACTGTCTATGCCGATCATCCCCTTAAATCCGCCGCGGCGGATCGGGCTACCTTTTCAAAGTCCTTCCCAGCTCGCGCTCCATATCGCGCTTTTTGATAGAGTGCCGTTTGTCGTACTGCTTCTTCCCCCGCGCGATGCCTACCTGGAGCTTGAGTCTGTTCCCTTTATTATACACCTTAAGAGCTACGATTGTCAATCCCTTGGTCCCTTCCGCATCCGCAAGCTCCTGCAGTTCCCCTTTGGTAAGGAGGAGTTTGCGCGCGCGCTCGGCATCGTAGTCCTCGGGAACATTCCCCGACTGGTAGGGCGCAATGCTCGCTCCCACCAGGAAGGCCTCCCCACCGCGCACCACCACATGACTCCCCAGGAGCGCCCCCTTCCCCGTCTTGAGCGCTTTGACCTCATGGCCAAAAAGCTCAATGCCTGCGTCAAAGCTCTTGAGTATCTCGTAGTTGAACCGCGCCTTACTGTTCTCTGCCAAGGCCATGGGCTCATGGTAGCACAATTTGACTCCTTGCTGGAAAAAGGTTAGTATGACTGGGTTC